>Ga0256405_10000066_pt1 | contig 300522 bp, 259 predicted proteins | sample RumenRJG_02DNA_FD_189096 | JGI IMG/M metagenome (GOLD analysis project Ga0256405, IMG submission 189096) | Bovine rumen microbial communities from Lethbridge, Alberta, Canada - RJG_02 | ecosystem: Host-associated > Mammals > Digestive system > Stomach > Rumen | place: Canada: Alberta...
TCGGCTGCTAAAAAGAGTTGTATTCGTAACAATCTATTGTAGAGACATACGAATATGATTATCTGGGCAACAGAACGGCAAAAACATCCAGTGGAGTTACAACAGAGTACACTACTGACCTGTCTTCGGGATACTCTCAGGTGCTCAAAGCAGAAACAGATACAAGTACTGTTTACTACACCAGAGGATTTGAACTTATCTCCAGAAGAGAAGGTGCTTTAGCATCGTATTACATCTACGATGGCGGTCTTTCCGTAAGAGCATTAACGAATGAATCAGGTACAGTAACAGATACCCTTGTCTTTGACGCATTCGGTAATGAGACCGGCAGAACAGGAACTACAGATAATCCGTATGGATTCCAGGGTGAAGAGCAGGATGCAACAGGTCTTTACTACCTGAGAGCAAGATATATGAATCCTTCTACAGGAGTCTTCACCACAATGGATACATATGGTGGACGCCTGTCTGACCCTGTTAGCTTGCACAAGTATCTGTTCGCTAATTCCAATCCGGTTAAATTCTCAGATCCTAGTGGGCATGTTTCACTTGTAGAAATGGGAGAAGCAATGCTGATAGGTTCATTGATTGGAGCTGCACTTGGAGAAATATATACATATGTAAGTTATTTTATTACTGGGCAAGAAATTGGAAGCGAAAAATATGGTAGTGACTTTGTTAAGAACACGCTAGCAGGTTTTCTGTTAGGAGGTGTAATAGGTATTTTAGTGGTAGGTGGAGTGCCATATTTAAGTGCTTTTGCAGTTATGGTTTTAATTCTTACGGTAATGCTTGTTGCAGCTCTTCTTATCAGTGAATATATTCTTACTATGATTTCAATTAATGTTGATTGGGGCGGTGAAATATATGGATCTATTTCTGGAGGAATATGTTTAGAACCGGATGGTATGATTGGCTTTGATTTAGGTCCTTCCATAGGCATTGGTACTTCTGATTTTAGTGTTAAACTTGAACCATCTTTTTCCGTTTCTTTTTATCCGTATTACCAATCGACAGAAGAAATAGATTCTTCAATATCTGTGGGAGGAAGTTTTCCAATTGGTTTTGGTTCGTTAGGTTTGGATATAAATTTTAGTATGGATGAAGATAGTAATGATGTAAATGGCTATGAGGGTATTTCTATAAACTATATGCCTAAAGGAGATTTACCCGAATTCCATGTACAAGGAAATTTCTAAAAAGATGAATGTATATGAGATATAAATTGAATACAAACTGCAATTCAAATGAGATATATTCAAGAATTGCCGAATCAATTGATTATTCAGATGAACGTGTTGATGTATCTAAGACAGATAATAAACTCTTATATGGTACCAATACAACAGACGGTTTTATTATTTCAAAAAAATATAAAAGTCTTAAAGAAGACATATACCGGTTTAAAGTTAAAGTTATAGATGGAAAAGATGGAAAACCAGTTTTATGTTTGCATTTTTATCCAAGCTTAATCCATTTATGTGTATTTATATTGTTGGCTATTATTTTTATTGGCAAAGACCATAGAGTACAGTTATTTAATAATCTGTGGATAAAAGCATTGCTTATGATGTTTCTTATTACAGTAGTATTAGTTCCAAATATATTGGAATATAAAAGCGTAAAAGATGAATTGCTTAGAATATGCAATAAGTAGAACAATTGAGTGAAGAAGTATCCAATAGTTAATTCCTTTGTAATTTTTTGAGTATTTATCGGAGCACAAAGCATATTTTTCGAAGGCACGGAAATTTACTAATGTAATAATCTGTAATAGTCAAGTATAATGGCAATATTATCATAAATTAGCATATGTCGGTTTTCGTAAACTTAATTGACAGGGGAGATAGGATAACGATGAATAAGCCCGGGACACAGAAAATAGAGACTGAACGACTGATACTCAGAAGATTCGTCATTGAAGATGCCGATGATATGTTCAACGGCTGGTGCAATGATCCTGAGGTCTCCAAATATCTGACCTGGCCTCCGCACGGAAAAGTTGAAGTGACAAAGTCTCTTTTGAATGCCTGAAGCTTTGAAGGCAGTCATTGATTATCTTTTTGATGTTGCGGATATGAACAGGGTTTGTGCAACGCATGACGTAAACAACCCGAAGTCCGGCCGTGTAATGCAGAAGGCCGGAATGAAATACGAAGGAACTCTGCGCCAGGCAGGACTTAATATGCAGGGCATCTGCGATTCTGTTTGTTATTCGGTTATAAGAAGTGACCGCTGCTCTGACAAGTAAAAATACTTGACACACCATTTATCGTTTGTTATTATGTGCAGGCTGAAATAGGGGAGGCTTGCCTTTAAATGCGTGAAAAGTCAGTAAGAACAGACCTTTTGCTTGATTTCTACGGCAATCTTCTTACGCCCAAGATGAGGCGTACCTGTGAGAGCTACTATAATGATGATCTGACTTTGGCAGAGATCGCCGAAGCAGAGGGTATCTCAAGGCAGGGCGTGCATGATACGGTCAAGAGGGCGGAAAAGCAGCTTGAAGAGTATGAAGAGAAATTAGGTCTGCTTCAGCTTTTCGAGATGCAGCAGGCAAAAGCAAAAACGGCTCTGGCGCATTTAAAGAGCGGTGATACCGACAAGGCTGCCAAAGAGCTTGAAGAATTGATAGAGGAAATGTAATAGTGTTTGAGAGCTTGTCACAAAAGCTTCAGAATATAACTTCCAAGATGCGCGGCAAGGCACGCGTATCCGAGAGCGACATCAAGGAAATGATGCGCGAGATCCGCATGGCTCTTTTGGAGGCGGATGTTAACTACAGCGTAGTCAAGGAATTTGTCGCAGACATGACCGAGCAGTGCAAAGGCGCTGCAGTTCAGGAGTCTTTCACACCCGGCCAGCAGATCGTTAAGATCGTAAGAGATGCTCTGACAGAGCTCTTGGGCGGTGAAGAAGGCGAAGATAAACTTAAGGTTTCCGATACAGGATTTAACATAATCATCCTTTACGGTCTGCAGGGTGCAGGTAAGACAACAACAGCTGCCAAGCTTGCAAAACTCCTGAAAGAGAACGGCAAGAAGCCGATGGTCGTATCAGTTGACGTTCACAGACCGGCAGCTGCCCAGCAGCTCAAGGTATTAAGTGATGCAGTCGGAGTTGACTGCTATATCGATCCTGAAGAGAAGGATGCGGTTAAGATCGCTAAGGACGGTGAAGGCAAAGCAAGATACATGCTCTGCAATTACCTCATCATCGATACTGCAGGCCGTACTGTTGCAGACGAGGAGCTCATGGAAGAGCTCAGAGATATCGCTGCTGCGGTCAATCCCACAGAGAAGCTCCTTGTAGTCGATGCTATGATCGGTCAGGAAGCTGTTAACGTAGCACAGCTTTTCGAGCAGAACATCGGCATGGACGGCTTCATCATGACTAAGCTCGACGGTGACGCCAGAGGCGGTGCTGCGCTTTCGATCAGAAAACTGACTAACAAGCCTATCAAATACATCTGTACCGGCGAAAAGGTTGACGCCATCGAGAAGTTCTATCCCCAGCGTATGGCTGACAGAATTCTCGGAATGGGTGACGTCGTAAGCCTTATCGAGAAGGCCCAGCAGACAATCGATGAGGAAGAAGCAAGGAAAGCAATGGAACGCATGATGGGCAGTTCCTTCAACCTTGATGACCTTTATTCACAGTTTGAGCAGATGAAGAAGATGGGTTCTCTTAAAGACCTGGTCGGCATGATGCCCGGTGCTGCCGGCAAAGTCAACGAGGAAGATCTTGACGATAGGATCGTTGACAGACAGATGGCTATCATCACTTCGATGACAAAGAAGGAGAGAAGATCACCTTCTATCCTTAATGCAAGCAGAAGAAAGAGAATCGCAGCAGGTGCCGGAGTTCAGGTATCTGATGTAAATAAACTTATCGCCCAGTATGAGCAGACAGCAAAGCTTATGAAGCAGTTTTCTAACGGCAAGGGCGGATTCAAGATGCCTAAGGGTTTTGCCAAGCAGGCAGCCAAGATGGGCCTTAAGGGCAACATGGGCGGCCTAGGAAATATGGGTGGCATGGGCGGAATGTCCGGTATGGGAACAGGATTCCCTCAGGGCATGGGAAGCCTTTCCGCACCCAAGGAAGATTACGATGATACACCCTTTACGCCCACAGGAAGGCGCGACCGCAAAAAGAAGCGCAAGGGCAGAAGATAATGTCGATCCCGTCATATATGTGACGCAGATTATAAAAAACAAAATATATTTTTGGAGGAAAACAAAATGGCAGTTAAGATTCGTTTAAGAAGAATGGGTAAGAAAAAGGCACCTTTCTATCGTGTAGTTGTTGCTGATTCCAGATATCCTAGAGATGGTCGTTTCATCGAGGAGATCGGTTTCTATGATCCCATGAAGGAAACAGACAGCGTTAAGATCGATGCAGAAGCAGCAAAGAAGTGGATCTCCAACGGAGCTCAGCCCACAGATACAGTAAAGTCTCTTCTTAAGAAGCAGGGCATCATCTGATTTAATATCAGTGATAACCAGAATAATAGGAAGGAGAGCTTTATATGGACGATTTATTGGTTTATATCGCCAGGGAACTTGTCAGCAATCCCGATGAGGTAAACGTAAAGAAGACAGAGCGTGGAAACACAGTTGTTTTCGAGCTGTCCGTTGCTCCCGAAGATACAGGAAAGATTATCGGCAAGAACGGTAAGAGAGCTCAGGCTATCCGTTCGATAATGAAGGCTAAGTACCTCAAAGAAGGTAAGCGCGTTATTGTCGATATTGTAGGCTGATTCTTTTGGATAATCTCATCATTATAGGAAAGATTACCGGCGCGCATGGTGTCCGTGGGGAAGTTAAAGTATTCCCCTTAACGGACGACCCGCGCCGTTTCCTTAAACTTAAGGAATGTTTTTTCTGCGGGCAGAATTTTGAGAAGCCCGAAGCTTCAGTATGCTCTTCTGCAAGGCTGGACAGAGGAAACGTTCTTGTTAAATTTGAAGGTGTCCTTGACAGAGACAAGGCTGAACTCCTGCGTGGCAGATTCATTGCCGTCGACAGAAAAGATGCGGTCAAGCTCAAGAAGGGCAGCTATTTTATTACTGATCTCAAAGGCCTCAAAGTAATTGACGATGAAAAGGGCGAAGTCGGAACGGTAATCGATTGTTTTGAGACCGGATCCCAGTTTACGCTCGAGATAAAGCGTGACAAAAAGAAAAATCTCATGATCCCTTTTGTAAAGGCATACTGCTACGAAGTCAGCGTTGAAGACGGATTCATCAAGTGTAAAATGCCTGAAGGCCTTTATGAATTATATGACTGATCGTTAAGAAAAGTCCTGAAATACAGTATTTATGAGCTCCGGTGATCCGGAGCTTTTTCCATTTTTACAGTAAATTTTACAAATGGTTTATCTATATGACTTAAAACCCTGATATTATAATCCTAATTACATTCGGAAATGCGTGGCTTTTTTGGTGTGGCTTATGAAAAAGGAACGTCTAGTCGGAATAATAATGTCTATCATTATATCGGCCGTAATGGGTGTCGTTTCTGCTACGCTTGTGATCAGGAATAATCCTGAAGCTGTTAGATATACTCCTGTTGAAATGCTCTATATCACAAACATAGCTTTATCGATCGTTATAGGCGTGATAGTTTCACTGGTTATTCCGTTCGGTAAGATTGGCGCGATGCTGGCAAGAAAAGCGAATGCAAATCCGCCCGGAATTAAGTTCTTCGCAATAAACGCTATTCCGATTTCAGTCGGAAACACTCTTATAATCAGTATCGTTATGAGTTTGTACGGTGTCATTTCAGCACGGATGAAGCTTCCTGCAGAGGCATTGAGCCATCTCCCGCCGTTTGCGGTGATGTGGCTTGGCAGCTGGATGAGGCTCCTGCTGCCGACACTTCTGATCAGTTATGTGCTATCTGTTCTTTTATCACCACTGATCACAAGACTTCTTGGTGTTAAAGGACCCGGTCCCAAAAGACCGGAATGATTTAGGCAAGTCCCGGAAGACAGGTGATCTTTATGAGTTGCATATCCAGAGAAAAATATACTTCATACCTTGAGCGGTTAGTCCGCATAACGCATAACCAGCCGGTTGACCGTGATGCTTATGTTACGTTGATAAAAAGCATCGGCACAGATTATAAGCTCACCAAGGGCATGACCGAATTCTACATAACTCCTATGATGGAGCAGCGTGGAGACGGCGAAGTCTATTGTGATTTTGATACGGGAAACAGTAAGAAGGTCCTTATCCGTCTGAGGATAGTCACAGCTTCTAAAGCGGTGCTTATCGGAACACTTTATTCCAATCCGGAAGAGTATGTCCACGATGACACGGATGTTGATCAGCTTGATTCATTGTTAAGGATAATCCTGGGATATGTCAGCAGAGTCCGTTTGATCAAAAAACTTGAAGAGTTCGGTTTTTCGGATCTTGACGGTTACCGCAATTTCCGCGCCTTTGCCAGATTCATGGACATAAACAATGCGGAGAACAGACTTGGCGGCAAGGTTGCATTTTATCTTGATCTCCATAATTTCACGATAGTAAATCAGGAGATCGGACGTGAGAACGGCGATATCGTAATTCGCAAGTATTATGATCTATTAAGCGATACTATCGGCGATACGGGAATCATTATAAGACTCGGCGGTGACAAATTCATCGGTGTTTTTGACAAGACCTTACAGGATGATGTCTTCAGGATCTTTTCCGGTGCGCACATAGCTTATGATGTTACTGGTAAGCAGAGGGTGAACGTCTCTGTTGCCGCAGGTATTTATGCGCTGCCTATCCCGTACATGATGAAATCATACGGCGATATCATGGATAAGATCATGCTCGCCGGTAACGTAGCCAAGCGTCACGATGGTGAAAGCATCGTTGTATACGACGATAAGATGAAGGTCGAAAGCGATCACATAAAGCAGATCCAGACAGCATTCCCCGGAGCGGTCAAGAGAGAAGAATTCATCATTCACTATCAGCCCAAAGTTGATATCGAGACAAAGAAGATCGTTGGTGCTGAAGCTCTTTGCCGCTGGCAGATTGACGGAAAGATAATACCTCCGGATGACTTCATTCCTATTCTTGAACTCAACACTTTTGTGTCAGAACTCGATTTCTATGTCCTTGACCACGTTTGCAGGGACATGGTCAGATGGCTTAACGAAGGACGTCAGCCGGTACGCGTATCGGTCAATTTCTCCAGAAAGCATTTGATCGATATTGATCTTACGGACCACATACTCTCTATCATCAATAAGTACAACATTCCTCATGACCTCATAGAGATCGAACTTACGGAGACCACGTCAGATGCTATGTTCAGCGACTTAAGACGTATCGTAAGCGGACTTCAGAGAGAAAACGTAAAGACTGCCGTAGATGACTTCGGCGTAGGTTATTCATCTTTGAACCTTATCCGTGATATCCCGTGGGATGTTCTTAAGATCGATAAGAGCTTTGTTCCCCGGACTGAAGATGACGGTAACGTATCGAACGTAATGTTCAGGCATCTGATCTCGCTGGCACAAGACATGGGTTTGGAGTGCGTAGTCGAAGGCGTTGAGACTGATGAACAGTTAAGGATCCTTAAAAAGAATAACTGCCAGATAGCTCAAGGGTTCCTGTTCGACCATCCGTTACCGGTGGAAGAATTCGAAGACCGTCTGATCAATAAAACATATAAATAATTTCAATCATGCCGCCGTAATCTTTATGGCGGCACTTTTCGAAAAACATAGTCATTTATGCTATTATTTCCCTTGAAAAAGTCGCAGTTACTTCGGATAAAGGGAGGATAGCATAATGGGCAGAGGTGGCGGAGGCGGTGGCGGACACCACAGTTCACACCATTCAAGCAGCCATTCACATTATTCCGGCGGTTCATCGTACCGTTCTTCAGGCAGATCGTATTCGCATCATTCTGGAAGATCACATTATTCCGGCGGTGGCGGCGGTGGCGGCAGAGGCTGTTCGAGCATTCTGACCGTCCCCATTGTTTTGATCATCTTAGCAGTGTACTTCTTTGATGAAATATTTGGCTTTAGTGCGGTTTTCGAGATCGAGAGATCAACGGTAAGAAGAGAGCCCCTGCCTGCATCCAGATGCGGGAGGATCGATGAGTGGTACCGTGATGACTGGGGTGACTGGATAGATGAGAGCGGTGAGGCTGATTCTCTCATGTCCGGAATGAATCACTTCTACAATAAGTCCGGAGTTCAGCCTTATCTCTGGATAATGGGTGAAGAAGGCGGCGAATATAAGTCGGAAGGAAGTTTGGAAGAGCTTGCCGATGAGACATATAAGGATATGTTCGGCAATGATGAAGGACACCTTCTCGTTATTTTCCGTGAGTATCCGAATGCATCGGGCAACTATATCTGTACCATTACTCCCGGATATGATGCAGAGACACAGGTAATGGATGACCAGGCAAAAGAGATCTTCCTGGACTGCATCGATTATTACTATTCAGACGAAAATCTTAACGAAGGCGAGTTCTTCTCGGAAGCATTTTTTAACAGCGCCGACAGGATTATGACTAAGCAGCTCTCGCTCGCTCAGCTTGGAACGATCATAGCTATCGTTATCGTTCTTGTAGCCGGCTTATGTGTCCTGGTAGCGATATTGAAAAAGCGTAAGGTTGCTCTTGCAAAGCAGAAAGCCCAGCAGGCGCAGGCTGAAGCAAATAAGGCAAAGACTGATTTTGAAAGAAAGCAGTATGAGGATAACCTTGAGACACAGTTTGTTGCGGTTGCATGTCCAAACTGTGGTGCAAGCGGCAACAGGATACGCAAGGCGACTGTAGGTTACTGTCAGTATTGTGGCACGGCAATCAGGGTAGAGCAGGACGGAACCGTAAAGATAGCTAACGGAAGCGATACATAAGGCATATGAAATTTTACGTGGCAACATTATTTCCCGAGCAGATAACAACTTATCTGAATACGAGCATAACGGGCAGGGGAATGGCAAAAGGCGCCTTCTCTCTGGAATGCATCCAGATGAGAGATTTTGCGCCCAATAATTATGGCCGTGTTGACGATACCATCTATGGCGGCGGTACAGGCATGATGATCCGTCCCGAACCTGTTTTCGGCGCATATGAGAAGGCTGTTGAACTTTGCGGAGGGAAGAAACCTCATACGGTTTACATGTCGCCTAAAGGTTCTGTTTTCAATCAGGCGAAGGCACATGAACTTGCTTCTTATGACAACCTGCTGATCATCTGCGGCCACTATGAAGGTATCGATGCGCGCGTAATAGATGAGATCTGTGACGAAGAGATATCCATCGGCGATTATGTATTAACGGGCGGTGAGACAGCTGCAATCGTTGTTATCGATGCGGTTGCAAGGCTCATCCCGGGCGTTCTTCCAAATGAAGAAGCGTACACCAATGAATCGCATACTGCCGGAGTATTAGAAGCGCCCCAGTACACAAAGCCTCCTGTATGGCATGACAAGGCTGTCCCGGAGATCCTCAAAACCGGTAATGACGCAGCAATAGCGGAGTATAACCGCATAGCTGCACTGGTCGATACATGGCACAAAAGGCCTGATATGCTTGACAAACTCGACATTTCTGAAAGTGATTGGGCCAAAATGCTTGCCTTTGAAAGAGGCATGTGCTAAAATTCTCCAGTTATCAGGGTGGTCCTCTGCCATTATCCAGGCAAGAACATCTGCAGGAAAGAGAGGAAACGAACAATATGGATTTAGTAAAAGTAGTCGAGAGCGAGAATATTCGCAATCAGTATCCTGAAGTAGAAGTCGGTGACTTCGTTAAGGCTCACCTCCTTATCAAGGAAGGCGCTAAAGAGCGTATTCAGGTTTTCGAAGGCTATGTCATCGCAAGAAAAGGCCAGGGCCTTTCAGAGACAATCACAATCCGCCGTGTATCTTATGGTATCGGCGTAGAGAGAATTCTCCCTGTTAACTCACCCAAGATCGATCACATCGACGTTCTTCGTAAGGGTAAGATCAGAAGAGCAAAGCTCTATTATCTCCGCGATCGTCAGGGCAAGGCTGCAAAGATCACACAGAAGATCTGATAGCAATCTTAATCGAAAATTCAAGACCGTCTCATTCCGAGGCGGTCTTTTTAGTTTCGTGTTTTCAAGGCTGTTGGCGAGCAGGCGGGAACAACTGAGTACGCAAATCGTACAGTAAATTGTTTCTTTTACTGTACGATTTACGGATTTTTCGATATATATACGTATTTCGTACAGTAATCAGGGTGATTTACTGTACGTTTTACGTACCACTCGAAAATGTGGTGAGAGTTTTCTATATAGAAAAACACGTTCAGGCTATATGGTGCGTATTTGTGATAAAATCAAGCAGTTAACGATAAGGAGTTCTTATGGCAGAAAAAAAGAACGACATAAACTGGTTTCCGGGGCATATGAGAAAGGCCCTTAACGAGACAGGCGAGAGGTTAAAACTCGTTGATCTTGTATATGAGACGTGCGATGCCAGGATCCCGTTCTCGAGCAGAAATCCTGAACTTGATAAGATCATAGGAAGCAAGCCGAGGATAGTCATCCTTAACAAGGCTGATCTTGCCGACCCCGCGAAAACGACCCGCTGGATAGAGAGCCTTGAGTCTGAGAGCACAAAGGCATGTGCGCTTGAGAGCACGCATAAGAAGGGCTTTGACAAGCTTAACCAGATTACTATGGAACTCATGAAGGATAAGCTCGAGAAGGCTGCTGAGAAGGGCAGGATCGGAAGACCCGTAAGAGTCATGGTCGTAGGCGCCCCCAATACGGGAAAGTCCACTATCATTAACGCGCTTGCCGGCAGAAAAGCCGCTGTTACGGGCGATAAACCGGGTGTTACTAAAGACTTTAAGTGGATAATGACCGGCGGAAGGCTTGAACTCATGGATATGGCAGGCGTCTTGTGGCCGAGGATCGCAAATGCCAAGAGTGGTATATGTCTTACTGCTTTGGGCTCAGTAAAAGAAGAAGTTACTGATGTTGTTAAGGTTGCTTATGAGACTTTAAAGATAATGTACGATATTTATCCCGATCTTCTTAAGGAACGTTACGGCGTTGATATGGAGATCCAGGCAGAAGAAGACGAGGGATATTTCCAGGATCCGTTCTACGATATCTTCCTTGCAATGGCAAAGAAGAGAGGCTGCATCTTAAGCGGCGGAAGGATCGATGAGGAGCGTTTTGCAAGGCTCTTCTTAAATGATCTCAGAGAGGGAAGGACCGGCAGGATCACTTTGGAGATGCCTGAGGATTTTAAGTGAGGTAAAACATGCCCAAGCTTACGACTGAACAGCTTATCGCCAAGTATGAGGCGATGTATGAATACGAGAACGACTGCCTGTCAAAAGGTTTCAAGATGATAGGCGGCATCGATGAGGCGGGCAGGGGGCCTCTCGCAGGTCCTGTTGTTGCCGCATGCTGCATCCTTGATCCTGAGGTTAAGATACTTGGCCTTGATGACTCCAAGAAGCTTTCGGAGAAGAAGAGAGAAGAACTCTTTGGCGAGATAAAAGAGAAAGCTAAGGCATATGCCATCTGTGCCGTAAGTCCTGAGGAGATCGATGAGATCAATATTCTCGAGGCAACGAAAAAAGCTATGAGAACATGTGTAAAGGAGCTCGCTTCCAAGGGCCAGTCACCTGACATTCTCCTTATTGATGCAGTCAATCTGTCCGGCACGGGCCTTGATGTCATACCGATAATCAAAGGTGATGCAAAGTCGGATTCTATTGCCGCTGCATCTATCCTTGCGAAGGTAACAAGGGACCACATGATGATCGAATATGATGAGCAGTATCCGGGATACGGCTTTGCAAAACATAAGGGTTACGGCACAAAAGATCACTATGCCGCTATCCGCGAAAAAGGAATGACACCTATACATAGAAGGTCATTCCTGAAGGTTATACACTAAGAAATTGAGTATTATTATGGAGTGAGCGCTTCTGCACAAACGAGCGAAGCGTAGTGCGGAGGAACCGCGCGAACGAAATAATCTTACGAAAAGTATTGACTTTGTGGCAAAGTTTAAGTATTATATCGCTCGTGAAAGAAGAACATCCGTTTCTCACCTCAAGCGGCGATAGCTTGTAAAGAGGTCAATAACTAGATAATTAACCTATTTTAGAGGGGTTGCCATTAAGGCAGGGTAGTTATGAGAGAACGGATTTTATCCGTTCTTTTTTTATGCAAGTATTAGGAAGTCTTAACTAAGGAGGTGGCTACCATCGCAAAGACCAATGAGACTCAGATGATTAACGGAGCTATCAAGTTCCCTCAGGTTCGTCTTATTGACGCAGAAGGACAGATGGTTGGCGTTGTGTCAATCGAAGAAGCTCTTAAGAGCGCCGAAGATGCTGAATTAGATCTCGTCTGCATTTCACCTAATCCTGACAACCCGGTTTGCAGAGTCATGGATTACAACAAGTTCCTTTTCGAGAAGGGTAAGAGAGAGAAGGAAGCAAAGAAGAAGCAGAAAGAGACAGAGCTTAAGGAAGTCGGCTTAAAGCTTACAACAGACGTTCACGATGTCGAAGTAAAGCGCAAGATGGTCGTAAGGTTCCTTACAGCAGGTGACAGAGTTAAGGTTAACATCCGTTTCAGAGGCCGCGAGATGGCTTTCCAGAATAAGGGTTACGAAGTAATGAACAGCTTTGCTGAGAGCGTAACCGAATATGGATCAGTAGACAGACCGCCGAAGATAGAAGGCAGGAACATGGTAATGTACCTGTCACCGGCAAAGAAAAAATAATTTAGGAGGATAGAAATATGCCCAAGCAGAAGACACACACTTCTTCAAAGAAGAGATTCAAGGTTACAGGTACCGGTAAGGTTCTCCATAAGCAGGCTTTCAGAAGCCACATTTTGAGCAAGAGACCTACTAAGAGAATGAGACACCTCAGACACAACCAGGTTTGCTCAGATCAGAACGCTAGAATCATCAAGAAGATGATCCCTTACGCTTAATTGCTTAGAATTTAGGAGGACAAGATAATGTCAAGAGTTAAAAGAGGAATCCGCACAAGAGCGCGTCATCATAAGATTTTAAAGGCAGCAAAGGGTTACTGGGGTCATAAGAGCAAGCTTTTCAAGGTTGCTAACCAGCAGGTTCTTAAGTCCGGCAACTATGCTTACAGAGATAGAAGAAATAAGAAGAGAGAGTTCAGAAGACTCTGGATCGTTCGTATCAACGCTGCTTGCCGTTTGAACGACATCAACTACTCCAGATTCATGAACGGCCTCAAGAAGGCTGGTATCGAGCTCGACCGTAAGGTTCTTTCCGATATCGCTGTTACAGATGCAGCAGGTTTTACTTCTCTCGTTGAGAAGGCTAAGGCAGCTCTCTGATAACTTAGTTCAAATCGAATTCAACAACTGCGTAGGATTTAGTTCCTGCGCAGTTTTTTATTATGAATCCGAAAACCATAACTCCGCATTCAATCTGTTATAATACAAGCGCGAAAAGGAGACTTTCCCGATAATGATCATTACCAGCCGCGACAATCCGAATGTGAAGCGCATCGCAAAGCTCACCAAAAGAGATAATGCCAGATCAGAGGGCGTTATCTATCTTGAAGGTACGAGGCTCTGCGAGGAAGCCTTGACGAGCGGACAGACTCCGGTCGAGGTGATCGTCACAGAAGACAGGCTTAAATGGGCAGAGGAATTCACGCCGGGAATAGAGCCTTTGGTGCTGATTAAAGATGTTTTCAAGAAGGTATCGCAGACAGTCAATCCGCAGGGTGTGGCACTCATTATAAAAGAACCCTCCATCTCTTCTGATATCCCAAGAAAAGCTGACGGCAAAGACATCTACGTTGTATTAGAGAATACGCAGGATCCGGGTAATCTGGGAACGATGATCAGAACGGCTGATGCTTTCGGACTTACTGCAGTCATCGTAAGTCCCACAACGTGCGATCCTTATAACGATAAAGTCATCAGGGCGACGATGGGCTCAATCTGGCACATACCGGTCGTAAGAAAGACGATGGATGAGTGCTTTGAGTTTTTCGATAAGGAGAATATCGATACGCTCGCAATGCATCTTAAGGGTAATGAACTGGGAACAGGCGACCTTAAGCTTCCGTGCGCCTATTTCATAGGTAACGAGGGTGACGGCCTTACTGATGAGACTACGAAGAAATGCAAAAGACTAGTTAAGATCCCGATGAAGGGGAAAGCCGAATCACTCAATGCTGCGGTAGCGTCTTCGCTCATTGGTTTTGAGCTCTCAAAACTCCTTTAAGACGGTCTTTATTAACGAACTAAACAATTAACGCATTGTTAATGCATAATTATTCGTAAAACCGTGAGCAATTCCTATTAAAAGAAAAGCTTTATAATATCTGGTATTATAGGCGCGAGTCTAAGTGAACATACAGGAAGTCAGTCAATATGGAATCCGAACAGAACAAAGAGCTTATCGGCAAGCTTGCTGAAGTAGCAAAAGTAAAATCGCATATTAATACAGAATTGTACACCAAGTACAATGTTAAACGCGGTCTGCGTAATAACGACGGCACCGGTGTACTCGTAGGTCTTACCGAAGTCGGTGAGGTCATGAGTTACATAGTTGATGATGCCGACAGGATTCCCGTTGAGGGTAAGCTTTTCTATCAGGGATATGAGGTTAAAGATCTCGTTAATGGTTTCTTCTCACAGAACAGATTCGGTTATGAAGAGACTGCATTCCTGCTTCTTACAGGTGAGCTTCCGACTGCTTCAGAGCTTAAGGAGTTCAGCCAGCTCTTGTCTGATGTAAGACCTCTTCCTGACGGATTTACGGAAGACATGATCATGAAGGCACCTTCACCGGACATTATGAACAAGCTTGCAAGATCAGTTCTTGCTCTCTATTCATATGACGATAATCCCGATTCAACGGATATCAATAATGTCGTAAGACAGTGCACTGAGCTCATCGCAAGATTCCCTGTGCTCATATCTTACGGTTACATGGCAAGAAGACACTACATTGAGCACAGAGATCTTTATATCCATGCTCCCGTAGCTGAATACAATACAGCACAGAACATCCTTCACATGATCAGACCTGACGGAAAGTTTACAGAGCTTGAAGCAAGGATCTTAGACCTCATGCTCGTTCTCCATGCTGAGCACGGCGGCGGTAACAACTCAACATTCGTAACTCATGCAGTATCGTCTACGGGTTCTGATACATATGCGGTAATCGCTTCTGCTGTAGGTTCACTTAAGGGTCCCCAGCACGGCGGTGCATCCAACAAGGCTTATGCCATGATGAAGGATCTCAGAGAGCATGTATATGACTGGACGGACGAGAAGGCCATCAGCTCTTATCTTGCTGACATCATCAACAAGAAGGCTTTCGACAAGTCCGGACTTATCTACGGTATCGGACATGCTGTTTATACATTGTCCGACCCCAGAACTGTAGTTATCAGAAAGTATGCTGAGCTTCTTGCAAAAGAGAAGGGCCAGATGGATCTTTATAATCTCTATCTGCTAGTCGAAAAGCTTGCACCTGATGTATTCCACGAAGTCAAAAAGTCCGATAAGCTCGTATGCGCTAACGTTGACTTCTATGCAGGCCTTGTATATTCAATGCTCGACATACCTTCAGAGCTTTATACGCCTCTGTTTGCATGCGGAAGGATCGCTGGCTGGAGCGCTCACAGGATCGAGGAACTCGTCTCCGGCGGACGTATCATGAGACCTGCATTCAAGTGCGTGAACAAGAGAAGAGCATATGTTCCTGCTGAAGAGAGGCATGACATAATCTGATATTGGGACAATTAATCCCGATATGAGGACAGAATTAAACTATCTTGGTTTGATATCGCCCGGTGTACTTGCGCAGAAAATAATCCTGTGGTAATATACTCGGGCAAACAAACAAGGCCCCATGGTCAAGTGGTTAAGACGGCGCCCTCTCACGGCGCAATCAGCGGTTCGAATCCGCTTGGGGTCACCAAATTTATGAGGAAGGACGAACATCTTACTTGATGTCCGTCTTTTTATTAACACAGGACTATTAACGGATATGGATGAGAACAAATATATAAAGATCAGAGGTGCCAGAGAGCATAACCTCAAGAATATCGATATAGACATTCCGAGAAGGAAGATGGTCGTGCTGACAGGCCTTTCAGGTTCCGGTAAATCTTCACTTGCTTTCGATACGATCTACGCTGAGGGACAGAGAAGATATGTTGAATCACTTTCTTCTTATGCCAGAATGTTCTTAGGTCAGCTCGACAAGCCTGATCTCGACAGCATCGAGGGCCTGTCTCCGGCTATTTCCATCGATCAGAAATCGACAGTCAGTAACCCGAGATCCACCGTCGGTACAGTTACTGAGATTTACGACTATTTCAGACTCCTTTATGCAAGAGTCGGCGAGCCTTTCTGTCCTAACTGCGGCAAGCCCATCAAGTCACAGGGCATCGACCAGATAATAGACAAGCTCAAGGTTTATCCCGAAGGCACGAGAGCGATCATATACGCGCCTGTCGTAAGGGGTAAGAAGGGTGAGTTCGGAAAGCTTTTCGAGGGCTTCAGGAAGTCCGGATATGCGAGAGTAAAAGTCGACGGCATCACATATGAGCTCGATGAGGAGATCAGCCTCAACAAGAACAACAAGCATGAGATCTCCGTCGTAGTTGACAGACTTGTTATCAAGGAAGCCAATACAACGAGATTGTACGATTCGTGCGAGACAGCTCTCAAGCTTTCTGACGGACTGCTGCTTGTAGAGCTTCAGACTGCGACAACTGATGATAAGGGCGAGAAGACATACGAGACGAGCGAGGAATTTTTCTCGCAGAATCTTGCGTGCCCTGACTGTGGCATTTCATTTGGCGAGATCAATACGAGAAGCTTCTCATTTAACAGCCCAGAAGGCGCATGCCCGAACTGTTCCGGTATCGGTACGCTTACGGCAGTAGACCCTGAGCTCTGTGTTACCAATCCCAAGCTTTCCATCAATGAAGGCGCGGTGAGGACCGCAGGCTGGAATTTCGACGATCCGAAGAGCTGGGGAAGATGCTTTATCGAAGCGCTTGCCAAGAAGTATAAATTCTCGCTTGATACGCCATATTACAAGCTCCCCGAGAATGTTAAGAACATAATTCTCTATGGTAACGGCGGAGAGATGCTGAAGGTCGATACAAGGAATTCCCTCTATCCCAGAAGCGGTGATTACTATTCCGACTGGGAAGGCGTTGTGCCGAGCGTCATGAGACGCTGGAGAGAATCCGGCAGTGATGAGGCAAAAGCTTCTTACGAGAAATACATGAGCATCGATATCTGTCCTGTCTGCAACGGTGCCAGACTTAACAAGAACAGCCTGTCCGTTAAGGTGGGTGGTCTTAACATCAGCGAACTTACGGATATGTCCGTTAAGAACATGAGAGAGTTCTTCACGGACTTAAATCTCAAGGGCAAGAACTCGGAGATTGCTGCTCCCATCTTAAGAGAGGTCAGATCAAGACTTGAGTTCCTGTACGATGTAGGACTGGATTACATGACGCTCTCCAGATCGTCTGCAACTCTTTCAGGCGGTGAGGCACAGAGAATAAGACTTGCCACACAGATCGGTGCAGGTCTCCAGGGTGTGCTCTACGTTCTTGACGAGCCTTCGATCGGTCTTCATCAGAGAGATAACGATAAGCTTATAAAGACTTTGTTTAAGCTCAGGGATCTGGGCAATTCAATCCTCGTCGTTGAGCACGATGAAGATACGATGCGCGCCGCTGACCACATCATTGATATCGGCCCGGGTGCCGGTTCGTTAGGAGGTCAGGTCGTAGCACAGGGTTCCGTTGAAGACATCATCTCGGAAAAGAATTCTATTACGGGACAGTATCTGTCAGGCGAGAAGTTCATTCCCGTTCCGATGAACAGAAGAAAGATCGATCCCAAGAAGATGCTCAAGATCTCAGGCGCACGCGTAAATAACCTTAAGAATATCGACGTATCGATCCCGATCGGTCTTTTTACGGTCATTACAGGCGTATCTGGATCAGGAAAGTCATCTCTTATCAATTCGACTCTGGTTCCGTATCTCTCACATGAGCTTAACGGCTCGCGTAAGATGCGTCTGAAGTGTGACAGGATAACGGGCTATTCTAACCTCGATAAGATCATATGCATCGACCAGAGCCCCATAGGAAGGACTCCGAGGAGTAATTCGGCGACGTATATCGGACTTTTCGATCTGATCCGTAAGCTCTTTGCAGAGACACCTGACGCGAAGCAGAGAGGATATAAGGCAGGAAGGTTCTCGTTTAACACAAAGGGCGGCAGATGCGAAGCCTGCGCGGGAGACGGCGTTAACAAGATCGAGATGCATTTCCTTCCCGATATCTACGTCACATGTGACGTTTGTAAGGGTAAGAGATATAACCGTGAGACTTTGGAAGTAAGATACAACGGCAAGAATATCTCCGATGTCCTCGAGATGTCCGTTGATGAGGCCTGTGAGTTCTTCAAGAACCATCCGACGATCTATAAGAAGGTAAGGACGCTTCAGGACGTAGGTCTGGGCTATATCAAGCTCGGACAGCCTTCCACGACATTGTCGGGCGGTGAGGCACAAAGAATCAAACTTGCCTCGGAATTGTCGAGAAGATCTACAGGAAAAACGATATATGTATTAGATGAGCCGACGACCGGTCTGCATGTTGCTGACGTTCATAAATTGGTTGACATTTTAGAACGCCTAACCGAAAATAAGAACACTGTGGTCGTAATCGAGCACAATCTGGATGTCATAAAGACAGCAGATCATATAATCGATCTGGGTCCCGAGAGCGGTGACGGAGGCGGTGAGATAGTTGCTTCCGGTACGCCTGAGGAGATTGCTAAATGTAAGAAATCTTATACGGGACAGTTCTTAAAGCCCATACTTGAGAGGGCCAAAAAGAACGGTCAGTATAAGGATATCTCTGCGTTTATCGACACCGCAAGGCTCGAGGAAGAACAATACGACATTCTTACCGGTCCCAGGGTAAGACGCAGGATAAGGGAAGATATAGATAATAACGGAGAAGAGTAATGGCAATTTGTAGTATTTGTAAAAAGAGGCATGCTATCGTCTTCACGAGCCGCTATGAGAACGGCCAGAGAATTGACGAGGGTTTCTGCCTTAAGTGTGCCTATGAATCAGGTATATCGGGTGTTACCGATATGTTCAAGGCAACAGGAATCAATGCGGATAACATTGAAGAGATGAGCGACAGGCTCGAAGAGCTTGTATCACAGAACGGTTTTTCAGCTGATCCTACGGACTTTCTTAAGTCTCTTGCAGCCGGCGATGATTTTGGCGGTTCATCTTTTGACGATGAGGATGAGACATACGAATTCGATGAGGATTCAACTCCCGTAAACATTGCTGATCCTGATGATACGAAGGATGACAAGTCATCTGAAGGTGAGGAGAAGAATAACATCTTCGGTTCTCTCTTCGGAAGAAGACCCGGCAGTGAAGCCGGTGACGGTTCCCAGGACGGAAAGGCAAGCAAGGATCCAAGAAAGGTTAGAGGCAAGCAGCGTCTCAAGTACCTCAATGAATTCGGTACAAACCTCACTGAGCGTGCTGCAGAGGGCAAGATCGACCGCATTATCGGCCGTGACAAAGAGATCGAGAGATGTATACAGATCCTTAACAGACGTTCCAAGAACAATCCTGTTCTTATCGGTGCCCCCGGTGTAGGTAAGACAGCCGTTGCACAGGGTCTTGCAGTTAAGATCGTCGAGGGTTCGGTTCCTGAGAAGCTCCTTAACATGCAGGTCTGGCAGCTCGATCTTCCTGCTATGGTTGCAGGAACACAGTTCAGAGGTCAGTTTGAGAGCCGTATCAAGGGCGTAATCAATGAAGCGATAAAGGCTGAGAACATCATCCTTGTTATCGATGAGCTCCATACGATCATCGGTGCAGGCGATGCAGAAGGTTCAACCAATGCGGCAAACATCTTAAAGCCAGCTCTGGCAAGAGGTGAGCTCCGTATTCTGGGTTCAACCACAACTGCTGAGTATAAGCGTATTGAGAAGGATTCGGCTCTGGAGAGACGTTTCCAGAAGGTTATGCTCGATGAGCCTTCCGTAGAGATGTCCATTGAGATCTTAAAGGGTATCAAGGATTACTACGAGAAGCACCACAACGTCACATATTCTGATGAAGTAATCGAGTTTGCCGTTAAGGCATCCAAGAGATACATCACTGACAGATACCTTCCGGATAAGGCCATCGATCTTATCGATGAGGCAGGTTCTGCAGCAAACCTCAAGAACGTTAAGCTTGTAAAGCTTGCCAATACCAAAAAGGCTCTCGAAAAGGCTAAGCGTGAGCATCAGATGCAGATAGACTCAATGGAGAATTCTTCTCCCGAAGAGCGTGAAGCTGATTACGAGAAGGCAGCTGAGCTCAAGGCAAAGGTTGATAAACTCCAGAATGAGCTCGACCAGCTCGAGAGCGACATCGCACCTGATCCTATTCAGGTTGAAGATATTGCGCGTGTTGTCGAGATGTGGACTGGCATTCCGCTTAAGTCCATCTCCGAGACTGAGACTGAGAAGCTCAACAATCTTGAAGAGAGACTTCATAAGCGCGTCATCGGTCAGGAAGAGGCCGTACACGCTGTTGCAAGTGCCGTAAGACGTACAAGAGCCGGCTTTACTAAAAAGCATAAGCCGACATCATTCATATTCGTCGGACCTACAGGTGTAGGTAAGACCGAGCTCGTTAAGGCTCTTGCTGAGGTCATGTTCGATACTGAAGAGGCTCTCATCAGGATCGATATGTCCGAGTATATGGAACCTCACTCAGTATCCAAGCTTATCGGTTCTCCTCCGGGATATGTCGGATTCGATGATGCCGGACAGCTTACTGAGCAGGTAAGAAGAAAGCCTTACTCGGTAATCCTTTTTGACGAGATCGAGAAGGCTCACCCTGATGTATTCAATCTTCTTTTGCAGATGCTTGATGATGGTGTCCTCACAGACAGCCACGGATTGCACGTTAACTTCGAAAACTGCATCATCATCATGACATCCAACGCAGGAAGCTCTGCAAAGGCTGCTACGATCGGTTTCTTTAATGAGACTCACGAAGCTATGGAACAGCACGTCCAGAGCGCACTCAAGGAGACTTTCCGTCCTGAGTTCCTTAACCGTGTTGATGAGACGATAATCTTTAAGTCTTTGAAGCCTGAGGAGATCCGCCAGATCGTTAACATCATGATCAAGGATGTATTCCAGGCACTCGATGACAAGCACATCAAGGGCACCATGACCAAGGCTGCGGGTGACAGACTTGCAGAGCTCGGATACGACGAGAAGTATGGTGCAAGACCTTTGCGCAAGGCCATCAGAACTAATGTTGAAGATGCGCTCTCTGACATGTTCCTCACAGGCGCGCTCAAGGATGTCGTAAGCCTCAAGATCGATTTCAGAAGAGGCAAGTTCGTTTTCGATACTATCAAAGGCGAGCAGTAAAAACAAAAAACAAGCAAATAAAAAAGACGCTCCCGGAAAACCGGGAGCGTCTTTCGTTGTTACTGAATTATCGATTACTTGACCCAGTCGAAGTAAGCGTAGTTGTAACCATACTGTGTTACATAAGAACTTGTGGTTACATAAACGGTGAAGATATATGTCTCGCCGCCTGCTACTGCGATCTCGTTAGGTGTGCCTCTGAATGATGTTCCGTCACCGGTGAATGTCATGCCATCAGAAGTAACTTCAGTGATCGACTGATCGCAGAAGAGCTTGATATCAAGACCGTAGAGAGACTTGGGAAGGTTAGCAGTGCAGTTGCTCTTGTTCTTCAACTCGATGTCGAACTTGAAACCATCCTCTGTAGGAGCGAAGTTTGTGATCTTTGTACTGAAGTCGTTGATGCTTGAACCTTCAACAGTGTTGGAAGTTGTCTGTCTTGTCTTAGCGGGTTCTGTAGTCATTGTTTCTTCTTTAGTAGTTGTTGTCTCTTCCTCTGTGGTTGTAGTAGCCTCAGTGGTTGTTTCTTCTGTTGTAGTAGCTTCAGTTGTCTCAGAAGTCGTTGCCTCAGTTGTAGTGGCAGAAGTTGTAGCTTCTGTTGTCGTCTCTGTAACTGTTGTAGTAACTTCTGTCTCTTCCTTGGAAGGTTCGATGGCAACAGTTGTAGTAGCTTCAGTAGTAATTGTCTCAACGGGTTTCTTACCAAAGAGATTCTTAAGGTCTGAAGTGTTATTCAATACAAAGAGTACTAAAATTGCTACGGCGATTATTGCAAGGAATGTGATAAGTCCTGCAAGTCCGGGATCCTTTTTAGCTTTCGGTTCCTTCTTTTTCTTCTTGGTCTTAACAGTGCTGACAGGTGTTATCGTCTTGTTGTTATGTGAGTTAGCCGGAGCACTGTTTGCAACGCCTCTTGTTGCCTGAACGGGCTGCTTGCCCTTAGGTTCGAATGGTGAATTGTCAGCAGCCTGTGGAGCTGCTGCAGGCTTGCTTGATGTGCCCGGTCTTTGTCCTGTTGTAGCAGGAGCGGGTGCAGGAGCCGGAGCAGGTTTAGCCTGTGCGGGAGCGGGTTTAGCCTGTGCGGGTGCAGGTTTAGCCTGTGCGGGTGCAGGTTTAGCCTGTGCGGGTGCAGGTGCCGAAGCAGGTTTAGCCTGTGCGGGAGCAGGTGCAGGTGCCGGAGCAGATTTAGCCTGTGCAGGAGTGGGTGCTTCCTTCGGTTTTGCAGAAGCTGCAGGTCTGTGAGGCGTTTCTGTCTCAGTAGGTGCCTTTACGGGTTCGAAAGACTTTGCAGGCTTAGCAGGTTCAGCAGCTTTTGCTGCGGATGCCTGTGATGCTTTTGCTGCTGCTGAAGCTGAAGCGGCGGCTGCGGTGATTGAAGCTGCAGCTGCTGCGGCTGCTGAATTTGACTGCTTTGCGGGTTCAGCTGCTTTTGCAGTTGCCGGAGGAACAGGTCTTGCATGCTCAACAGGCTTAACGGGTTCTGCAGCCTTAACAGGCTCAGCAGACTTAACAGGTTCAGCAGGCTTTGCCTGAGAAGCTGAAGCATCCTGCTTGAACATGTCTGCTCTTGTCTCAGGGATAACACTTGCTGCGGAATTTACAGGCTTTGCAGGCTCTGCCGGTTTAGCGGGTTCAGCAGGCTTAGCCGAAGTGAAAGGCGATGCCGGCTTAGCCTGCTTAGCCGGCTCAGCGGGCTTAACTGCTTCTGCCTTGGATGCCTGGTTTGCAGCTTTCTCTGCTTCCTGTGCAGCCTTAGCATTCTGAGTAGGTGTATTGAATAATTCTGTCTTGTTGGCAGAAGGATAAGGTCTGAATCCAGCAGGCTGTGCTGAAGGTGCCTTGGGAGCTTCTGCTCTGGGGATGTCCACACCATTGGGTGCAGGGATGTCAGGCTTTTCTGCGTTAAGGAAAGGACTTGTCTTCTTGTCGTGCTCTGAAGTAGCAAAGTCGAGGCCATTGCCGGTCTTGAAGATCCTCTCGTTAGCCTGTCTTGCTTCGTACTTGTCGAGTGCTTCATCAAGATCGTCGAACTTAGGAATAGCATTCTTGGCAGGTTCCGGTGCCTTGGCAGTGAATAACGGCTTATCGAATGTGCCGCCATCCTTAGGAAAGGCAGGTTCTGTGGAAACCGGAGCCTTAGGTGCTTCTGCCTTCGGAGCTTCCGGCTTGGGTTCTTCCTTTACGGGAGCAGCGGGCTCTTCAGGTGCTTTGAAAGGCTTGAATGCAGATATGGATGAATCAAATTCAAAATCATCGAACTCGTCCTTGAATCCGTTGTTGAAAGAACTGTTTTTCTTCTCAAGGTTATCTTTGCTCTCCTTGAGTTTGTCGGCGATGGATTCAGTCTTGTCGCCGGGTTTGAACTGTACTGCAAAAGAGGAATCGATAAAATCATCCTGATTGTCAGAGTTGTTCATACCGTTAAAGTTGTTAAACTTATCAGGATCGTTAGGCATAAGTCTAATCTCCTTTATAAATAAATATATATGCTATTTTATCGTTAATGAATTCTCAATCAATATTATTTATATTACGATTTCTTTTCTTTTATAAACTTTATGAGGTGAATATTGTGCCTTGACTTTGAACATTCCTGATGTTAATATTGTTCACGCACTTACGGATAGGCTCGTGTGGCGGAATTGGCAGACGCAACGGACTTAAAATCCGTCGGAGTAAAATCCGTACCGGTTCAAGTCCGGTCACGAGCACCATTTATTCCTTTTAAGTGCGGCGATTGATATCGCGGAGTGGAGCAGTTGGTAGCTTGCCGGGCTCATAACCCGGAGGTCGTGTGGTTCGAGTCCCGCCTCCGCAACCAGATTGCAAAGGTTATCTCGTTTTTGAGGTAACCTTTTTTGTTTTCCGGGAACACAAAATCTGCCATATGATAAGATAATGGCATCACGAGAAATCTTAACGGGAAGAACATGGAAATGAGAAAACTGATCAGGAATCTTTGCGTATTTTTTGCATTGGTAATGACGCTTGGCTGCCTTACATGCTGTGCATCGAAATCATCATCCGTAAGTGAGTCTGAAGATTCTTCAAAATGCACTTATACGGTCATTGTAACCTCGCTCGAAAACGGTGAGGGAATAGAAGGCGTCATTATGAATTTCTGCACTGATTCCATATGCGTTCCTATTACGACTGATGAAGACGGAACAGCTGTTTTTACGGGCGATCCTTACAAGTATCACGTGCAGATTATCAAGTGTCCCGAAGGTTTTGAAATGCCTGAAGAATCTGACTGGTATACAGAAGAAAAAACGGAAACTTTTAACATAATTCTTGCGGCGGTTAAAGAGTGAAACACAAAAAGATCATTTGGGCAGTTCTGGTCGCTGCAGCAATCGTTCTTATAGTCTTCGGTGTGTTGAACGGCGGAGCACGTGATGTGTTTGCCAAAGCCGTAAAGATCTGTTCGGAGTGTATCGGCCTTGGATAAGAAGAAGAGAAAACCTTTGACCAGAAGGCTCATACAAGTATATACGGCACTCCTTTATAACGCTTACATCAAAGGCTTTGCAGAAGGAGAGATATATACCGGGGTATTGAAAAATGCATGCGTACCCGGCCTTAACTGTTATTCCTGTCCCGGAGCAATAAGTGCATGTCCTTTGGGTTCTTTGCAGAATGCGATTTCTGCATCAGCAGACAGACCTGCATTTTATGTAATAGGAATTATCCTGTTATTTGGTATGTTTTTGGGGCGTGTTATTTGCGGTTTTCTGTGCCCCTTCGGACTTATCCAGGAACTGCTTCACAAGATACCTGTAAAGAAACTTAAGAAGAATAAAATAACTCAAAAACTCACCTTCATTAAGTATGTGATACTCGGCATTTTTGTCGTTATTATCCCCTTGTTCTTCGGCCTTCGTAAGCAGCCCCTTCCGGCGTTCTGCAAGTATATCTGTCCTGCAGGAACTTTGGAGGGTGCGTTGATGTTGATGATACATCCTGATAATGCCGGGATCCGTGCTTTAACAGGCGGTTTATTTTACTGGAAACTGGCAGTGCTCATTGCGATGGTGGTCACATGTGTTTTCATATTCCGTGCTTTCTGCAGATTTATCTGTCCTTTGGGTGCGATATACAGTTTGTTTTCGAAGATCGCGCTTCTCGGTGTAAGGGTCGACATGAACAAATGCAACAACTGCAGAGCATGTGTTAAGACCTGTCAGATGGATATTAAAAGGGTTGGTGACAGAGAGTGTATCCAGTGTGGGGAATGCATAGATGTATGTCCTGAAAAAGCCATAACATTCAAAGCAGGGAAGCTTGTTTTAAGAGGTCCTGATATCGCTCATAAGGAGGCAGAATCATGAGAAGAAATATCAGGATAATTCTCTGGAGTATAGCAATTGTTTTTCTAGTTGCGGTAGTTATTTTCGTTAATTTCTTTGGAAAGAAAAATATCACAACGGGAGCTGCAGAAGGAGAGATATTAAGTGATTTTTCCATCACCTGTACAGACGGAAATGATTTCAGATTGTCTGAACAGAAGGGGAAAGTAGTCGTCATAAATCTGTGGGCAACCTGGTGTATTCCGTGTGTGGATGAACTGCCGAATTTTGAGAAGATAAGCGAAGATTTTTCTGATGAAGTTTCAGTAGTCGCCATTCATTCTGCACCGGTTACAACTGACGTTGCAGCCTGGCTTTCAGATTATTCTTATACTATTCCTTTTGCCGTAGATGAAGACGGAAGCGTAAGTGAGCTTCTTAATGCTTCAACTGTTTTGCCTCAGACGATAGTAATCGGTAAAGATGGTGTTGTTACATACAATAGATCTGGCAGTCTCACATATGAAGAGCTCTGTGACATCGTGTCCGGAGCCCTTTGAAGAAAAGACCTGATTTTGCCTTATACATATATTTCTTGTTTTTTTATTATTTGTGTATAATGTATGCGGTTTATAAGCAGAGCAGGAGGCTTTTTAAATGGCTAATCTTCAGAATGAACAAACGGCTGAACGTAATGATGTTGCCGGTAGAATAGTTCGTATCTGTATATTGATAATCGTTTCTTTTGTCGTAGCAATCGCTGCGGTGTCTTTTGCTGTTCACCACATGAGACTCCAGTTCGAGGAAGAGTTCCAGAAGATCTCTGACACGAAGATGCATCAGGTAACAGACATAGTCAGAATGAGTATAGACGGTGATGATCTTGTATCGAATACCGTTAACGCTCCGGCTAGATACAGCGCGCTCCTCGACCTTATGCTTGCTGACACTTCAACTGAGAATCTGTCCGCTGAAGGATACGGCCTTTTCGGTTATAACCAGGGTCAGTTATCGCTTCTTTTAAGCCGCGGCGTTAATGATCCTTCAGAGTTTGCAGTTGCAAGCAGAGATATTTCCGAGTGGCTCGGCGGAACTTCAGAACAGACAGTTCTCGTAGGCAAAAATTATGAGAGTATCATCGTTCCGATCACAGACAGCACGGGCATGTGTGTCGGTGTTTTCGAGTACAAGTGCACATTCGGTGAGCTTTACGAATTAGGCGACAAGCTTGAGTCAAGAATACTTACTGCAGTAGTGATCGCAGTTCTTTCAGGAGTTTTCCTTTTCGCGCTTCAGGAAGTCCTCATCCGCGTCCTCAGAGGAAGACAGAGCGGTTCAGGAAAGAAGAATGTTGAGACTCCTCAGAACCGTGACAGAAGACTTATCTCTTCCACGATCGGTTACTGCTTCACGATAATCCTCGTTGTACTTATCGTGATGGCAACACAGCTGTCGAACACATACATTAAAGCTCTTGAGAGTGAACGTGCCGACATGATGGAAAAGTGTGCGGTAACTTCCGCCGCTGCTCTTACGTATACTGAAGTAAGAGAGAACATGTCTTATATGCTTCCTGTTTATAAGTATGCCAATGATAAGCCTTACATCGTAAACATTTATACGATGGCAGGAGATTCATTCTTAAGACTCTATTCTTCAACTGATACAGGTAACGTACAGCAGTACTATCTTACAGGTGCAGGCAACCAGTACATTGACTGCTTCGGTCTTCAGCAGGTTGCTTTCACATCTCGAAATGACGGCGGTGTAGCTTATGTCTGCGCCATTGCTCCGATCATCTCTTCCGAGAATACTGTATCCGGCGTTCTCGAGGTAATGATGCCGAGAGATGATTTCGAGAGCTCGGTAAACGGAATGAGCCTTTCATGGATATTCACGATCATCTCCATTGCAATCTCAATGGGTATCATGATCTTCGAATTGAACCTTCTCATTTCTACTATCTCAAAGGGTATCTCCGGCAATGCACCCGTACTTGTCATGTATGGTGAGAATGCAAACAGATTCCTTTCATTCTTTACTGCATTCGGCTCCATCATGATGCCGATAGCGTTTGCGGATTATTTCAAGGAACAGATAGACTATCTGCCTATGCAGGCAGTACAGGGCCTGATCTGCATTACGCTGCTCCTGTTCATCTGGGGTTATCTCGGATTCTCAGGACTTAGGAACAGCATCAAGACAAAGCTTACGAGCAGGATTGCTCTCATCTCTATAACATGCGCAGGATATTTCTTCGCGCTTATCGCAGGCGTTGTTAATTTCCCTTATCTTACTGCAGTGCTCGCACTTCCGATCGGTTTCTGCTTCGGTATGTCATTTGACTATCTCAGAGACTACAGGATCAATGCAGGCAGACTCGGATATAAGGACTATAACGACAGAGTTATCCACAATGTACAGTCTTCATCTTACTTCCTAGGTGTTGCGGTAGGTGCTGTTATCGCAGGTATCTGCTATGAGAGATACGGTCTTTTCATCGTAACCATCATCAGCGGTGCAGCACTCGTTCTAACAAGCATCGGCATGATCTACTTCATGCAGAACAATACAGTGGTAAGAGAAGCTCCTTTGTCCATCAGCGGATTCTTCTCGGTATTCAGTGATTCAAGAATCGCAAGATTCCTGAATTCCTCATTCCTTATGCTCGGTGTCGTTCTCTCATTCATGCTCATGTTCATTCCGAACTATCTTGAGAGAGTCGGCATATCACTTCCTACGACATCGTTCTATTTCCTCGTTTGCGGATTTACCGCATGTTTTGTATGCGGCTTTGCCAAGAACAGATTTGCACATCTCCTCACATCAAGAACAAGAGTGCTTATCCAGGCAGCTTCGACAGTTTTGGGTCTGTTCCTTTTCGCGCTGATGCCTTCAGCTAAGATGCTCGTAGTCTCATGTGCATTCATGGGTATCGCTTTGGGAATCCACGATTACTATTACATCTATGTTCTTTACCTTATCTGCAACGGAAAGGTAAAGGCTAACTTAAGAAAGCTCGCTGAGTACACGGTCTACATGGGTGCCGGAGTCATGCTCCCGATCATCATGGTTGCATTCATGGTAAATAACGTCAGGATCACATTCCTCATCCTTACGCTGATCGTTGCAGTCCTTGCATTCCTTTATCCTCTGTCTTCGTTCTCCGGCAAGATCGATGAGCGTGATATCTCATTGAAGCCTGAGAAGAAACAGCGCGAAAAGCCTGCTCCGGCAGCACCTCAGATGGCAGCACCTGTTGCCCCTGAGACATCTTCTGAAGCACAGCTTCCTGCAGGTGAATCAATCCCTGAAGAACCTGCTGAACCGGTTGCAACTCCGGTACATCAGTATCCCCAGTCTGTACGCAAGGCAGCTGTACAGAACAGGAGAAGATATCAGCAGGCCGTTCAGCAATCCGTACAACAAACGGCACAACAACCGGTACAGCCTCTATACCAGCAGCCTGTAGAGCAGCAGTATCAGCCGCCTGTAGAGCAGCAGTATCAGCCGCCTGTAGAGCAGCAGTATCAGCAGCAGTATCAACAGCCTGCCGGACAGCAATATCAGCAACAGTATCAGCAACCTGTTCAGCAACAGTACCAGCCTGATGCCAATCAGTATGCTACGCAGTATGCAGCACCTGCAGATCCATATGCTGCGCAGCAGATGCAGCAGGCTCCTGCCGATCCTTACGTTGGCGCCGGTACTGATCCTTATGGTGCCCAGGCAGCTCAGCCGGCTGCTGCAGATCCGCTTGCTTTCCTGAATGGAGATGATAACGAAGGAGGTAATCAAAATGGCTGATGAACTCTGGAATCAAAAACTGACACGCGAGAATATCCGCGACTTCTATATGTCCACCGTAGTAATGGTTTATTCTTCCTGCTATGGAATTACAAAAGAGGCTACACGCTGCGAGAATGCGATCGTTAAGTCTTATCTTGATATTTACGCAAAGCGTAATAATATTCCCGGAGATAAGGTCATCTATGAGTTCGGTGACATCCTTCTTGCCAACTCGAAGAACATTGTCGCTCAGTATCCTCTTCCTGCAGATCTGACTTTTGAAGAAAGACTGCTTGATGAATATACACGTAACTCAATGCTCGAGAAGATCCTTTCCAAGATCGATTCAAAGAGCTTTAAGGCAATGGAATTCATCAATACGGATGTAAAGAAGGGAAGACGCCCGAAGCAGATGCGTAAGCTTAACGATCTGTTCCAGGTAACGCCTCTGCTTATCCTTGAGATAATCGTTCTTGCGATCATAATCTGGGCAGTAAGTTATGTTGCCGTAACGCTTCCTTACAGACATTCCGAACTGATTAATGAGAAGGGTATTTTTGAGACTGCATCTATTCAGGAACAGTACATTAATGCGCTTGCGTTCTATCCGTTCAGAATACAGACCAACAAATCAACAGAAGAAGGATTCATGCCCGTGCCTACTGAAGGTCAGGTATCTGATCCCACTGCCGAAGGTCAGGGCGAGCCGACCGAGACAACAGTATTAGGTCCTCAGCTTGCCGAATCTTCAACGGAGCTTTCTGCCACGAGCGGCTGATACGCTTAAATTAATCAATTCAATTTGCGATAAAAAAGGTCCGAAATTTTGTAGTTTCGGACCTTTTGCCTTGTGTATGATAAGAACATATTCAATCTAAACAACTATGTTTAATCACCCACCGGAAAGGAGCACGATTTCATGTTCGATTTTAAGTATTTCACACCCACTAAGGTTGTATTCGGAAAGAATACTGAAGCTCAGGTTGCTGACCTCATTAAAGAGTTCGGCGGAACAAAGATCCTTATCCATTACGGTGGCGGAAGCGTAGTCCGTTCAGGACTTCTTAAGCGCGTTACAGATACACTTGATGCTGCAGGAATCAGCTATGTCACACTCGGCGGTGCAGTTCCTAATCCGCATCTCGGACTCGTATATGAAGGTATTGAACTTTGCAAAAAAGAGAAGGTTGATTTCCTTCTTGCAGTAGGAGGCGGCAGTGCGATCGATTCTGCAAAAGCAATCGGTTACGGTGTTGCTAATGAAGGCGATGTATGGGATTTCTACGACTATAAGCGTAAGGCTGAAGGATGCCTTCCTCTCGGCGTTATCCTTACCATTGCGGCAACAGGAAGTGAGATGAGTGATTCTTCTGTAATTACAAAGGAAGAAGGCCTTGTTAAGCGCGGTTACAGCAGTGATTACTCACGTGCTAAGTTTGCGATCATGAATCCTGAACTTACGATGACGCTTCCTGATTATCAGACTGCATGCGGATGCACTGACATTATGATGCATACCATGGAAAGATATTTCACCAACGGCGGCAATATGGAGCTTACGGATGCACTTGCTGAAGGACTTCTCCGCACTGTTAAGAAGAATGCAATTATTCTTAGAGATGATCCTCAGAACTACGATGCAAGGGCAGAAATAATGTGGGCAGGAAGCCTTGCTCATAACGGCCTCACAGGCTGCGGTAATGACGGTGGTGACTGGATGACCCATAAGCTTGAGCATGAACTCGGCGGCCTTTACGATGTAGCACATGGTGCAGGCCTTGCAGCTATCTGGGGCACCTGGGCAAGATACGTATATAAGAACTGCCTGCCACGCTTCAAGAAATTTGCCGTTAATGTAATGGATGTAGCTGACGAAGGTACTGATGAAGAGATCGCTCTTCGCGGTATCGAAGCAATGGAAGATTTCTACAGATCTATCAAGATGCCTACGAATCTCCGTGAGCTTGGAGTAAATCCCACTGAGGAAGAACTTAAGAATATGGCTCACAAGTGCGCTGTCGGCGTTGGCGGCGAGATGGGCTCAGCTAAGGTCCTTGATGAGCAGGCAATGTACGACATCTATAAAGCAAGCATGTAATCAAAGCACATCATTCATTTTCATTCTTATCAGGAGGATTCCATTATGTCAGTAAAATGGGGCGTTTTGGGCACTGCGAACATCGCAAGAGGATGTACCATTCCGGGCATGAAAATGGCTGAGAACTGTGAGCTGTACGCAATTGCCGGAAGAAATGAAACTAAGGTTCAAAGCTATAAAGATGAGTTTGGTTTTGAGAAAGCTTATGTAGGATACGATAAGATCCTTGAAGATCCTGAAGTACAGGCAGTGTATATTCCTTTACCGAATAATCTTCACAAGGAATGGGTGATCAAGGCACTTAAGGCAGGAAAACACGTTCTCTGCGAAAAGCCTCTGGCGTTAAATGCCGAAGACGCAAAAGAGATGTTTGCCGTTGCCAAAGAGAATAACGTTATCCTGATGGAAGCATATGCATATCTTCACAGTCCGTATATCCAGTCTCTTAAAGATGATATCAAGAGCGGCATTATTGGTGACGTGGAATTTGTCGATACGGCATTCTTCACACAGTACTATGTTGAAGATATCAGAATGTATAAGGAACTTGGCGGCGGTGCTGTCTATGATCTCGGTTGCTATTGCACGACGATGATCTTGTCTCTTGTTGATTCAACCCCTGATTTCGTTATGGCAAAAGCTGAGTTTAACGACAAGGGCGCAGATGTTCTGGCATCAGTTATCCTGAAGTTCGAAAATGGTGCAAGGGCAGTATTTAATGTCGGCATGATCTTCGATCCCGGATCAAACAGAAGAAAGGACATTCTTTATGTCCACGGTTCAAAGGGAACCATCGTATCAGACGTTGAGTATAACCAGGAAGGAAAGGTCTCATATACCGTTACTTCCGGCAGCAAGGTTTATACTCCTTCGATCAATGTTCCGCACAATTACATGCTTGAGATTGAGCAGTTAGGCAGATGCATCGAGAACGGTGAAGCTCCGCATATCACTCCGGAGTTTTCAATAAAGAATGCTGAGCTGCTTGATGAGATCCTTAAACAGATAGGTTATTAATTTCAGAGGTGATTACTATGAATGAGACATTGAAAGTATTGGAAACAAGAAGAAGCTGCAGAAACTTTAAGCCTGACATGGTAAAGGATGAAGACCTCAAGGCAATCCTCAGGGCAGGTACATATGCTGCAACAGGTATGGGTAAGCAGAGCCCCATCATCATTGCCGTTACTGACAAGGCTATGCGTGATGAGATCTCCGAAGCCAACAGAAAGATCGGCGGATGGGATGCAGGATTTGATCCTTTCTATGGTGCTCCCGTTATCCTTATCGTTCTTGCAAAGAAGGATGTGGTTACACACGTTTACGACGGCTCTCTTGTTATGGGCAATCTAATGAATGCTGCAGAAAGCCTTGGTGTAGACAGCATATGGATCCACAGGGCAAAGGAGGAGTTCGAATCTGATTTTGGTAAGAACATCCTCGCAAAGCTTGGCATCACTGATGAATACGAAGGCATCGGCCACTGCGCATTAGGCTATAAGGCAGAGCCCTTGAAGGAGCCTGCTCCCAGAAAAGATAACTACATATATTACATTTAAAGAGGCCTGTTATGGATAAGCGTTTTAAGGTATTAATGCTCAACGGAAGTCCAAGAGAGAATGGAAATATCGCTGTAGGTTTTCGAGAGATGCAGAAGATCTTCGACGATCTGGATGTTGAATATGAGTGCATAAATCTGGGGAAGAAGGATGTCAGAGGATGCATTGCCTGCGGTACTTGCGGCAATACAGGCAAGTGCGTTTTCAATGACATCGTAAATGAGATCTCTGACAAATTCGAAAAGGCTGACGGCCTTGTCGTCGGATCTCCGGTTTACTACGGCTGTGCAAACGGAACTCTGGTTTCTGCATTGCAGAGAGTCTTTTACAGCTCCCATTTTGAAAAGCGCATGAAGGTAGGTGCGAGCGTGGTCTGCGCAAGAAGGTCCGGCTGTACAGCAACTTTCGACGAACTCAATAAGTTCTTCACGATATCCAATATGCCTGTAGCCACAAGCCAGTACTGGAATAATATACATGGCGGAGCCGCAGGTGAAGCTGATCAGGATGAAGAAGGAAAGCAGACGATGAGAGTCCTTGCGCGTAATATGGTTTTTCTCATGAGAAGCATAGCTTTAGGCAAAGAACAGATCGGTCTGCCTGATGAAGAAGACCACGTCTGGACTAATTTCACTAGATAAATATAGTTCAAAGTATCTGATAATGAAGTGTTTTCAGTTATAATAATTCTGCAATAAATTATGCGGAATAGGAGAAAACATGGAACTAAATAAATGCCCTAACTGTAACGGTAAACTTGAACTTGCTGCAAGCAGAAAAAGAATGATCTGTCCTTTCTGCGGAAGCGAATTTACTTTGGACGATACGACCAGAGAAGAGATCGGCGATAATCCCATAAACAAGGATTGGTTTATATATGAATGGGATTATAAGACTCTTACCGAAAATCCTAAGACCAGTGAAGGTGTATCGGCATTTGTAAGAACGCTGAACGAATACGATTCATCTGCAAAGGTTGAGCAGTATATGCGTGATTATCTCATGGGTTACGATGAGGCATCAGCTCCCGGAATCCGCGAAAAGAATCTCAATGATATCTCGAAAAGACTTGCAGGAAGCATGATGCCTGATGAGAGAATAATCATTTATAACGATGATGGTATCTTTGTACGTGGCAAGACAGGTGTTGTAATTACAAACAAGAGAACCTTCTTTGTTGAGAAGAAATCTTTCAAGGAAATGATGCATGTATCTGTTCCGTATCTTCTCTTCGGATATTCTGTTGGACTTCCTGAGATCAAACTCGGTGAACCTTACGCTAACAACATTGGTACATTTACTTCACACTATCAGCTTATGGGAACTGTTGCAGCTCTTATCTGCATGCTCGGATTTGAACAGAGAGCTGACAGGCCGAAGATAAGGCTAACCGGTTCAGTTAAATAATTAATTGTGGGGAATTAAAATGGGAAAGAAAAGCTTAAAACCATATAACGACTTTTGTCCGCAAACATTGTTTCTCTACGGAACTTACGATGAGAACGGCAATCCCGATTTCGGCCTTTTCTGCTGGTTCAGCTATATCTGGGACGGCGAGATGGGAGTAATGTGCTGCATAGGCGGAGACAAGACTACAAAGCAGAACATTGAACGTAATAAGATCTTTTCGGCAAATATCGTAACAGAAGAACTTCTGCCCGTGGCTGATTACATGGGCATAGTAAGCGGTAAGAATCCCGATAAGATGAAGATTGATCTCGATATAGGGAAGGGTGCTGTGCTGGATGTTCCTGTACTAAATAATTCACCCGTGAATTTCGAGCTTGAAGTTACAGACTTTATCCAGAAGCACGATGGTACTGTCATGCTCTGCAAGATAAGAAACGTTCTTCAGGACGAATCTTTGTCTTCTGATGAGACAGCTGAGCAGAAGTTAAGACGCATCGCTCCCGTAAAGACAACATGCCACCATTATTTCGGTTACGACGGAAGAGATATGGGTACATGGGGCGAGCCCATGAAGGACCTGTAATTATTTCTTTTTATCAGGATCAAAGTTAGCCAGAGGATTGCTCTCAATTGCACGCTGCAATGCCTCATCATCAACATGCGTATATATCTGGGTAGTGGAGACGCTCTGGTGTCCCAATATCATCTGCAGATTTCTGATGTCGACTTTGCCGTATTTATACATGAGTGTAGCTGCAGTGTGTCTTAATTTATGTACAGAGTAGATCCTGGTATCGATGCCTGCTTCTTCAAGAAGACGCTTGATCGTTATCTGGATCATGTCATCTGAGATCCTCGTTCCGCGCTTTGATACGAACAGTGCTTTCTCAGCTTCAGGCTTGATCTTGAGGGTGGCTCTCTTGTTCATCCAGTCGTCCAATGCTTCAAGACACGCATCGTTAAGATATATCGTACGCTCTTTATTACCTTTACCTATAACGGTAAGGGTAGTACCGTGGATATCATTCGTATTAATTCCGCGCAATTCGGAAAGACGCATGCCGCAGTTAAGGAACAGCGTAAGCATGCAGTAATCGCGCTCATTGGAGTCTTTGGGCGAATCGTAGGCTGTCTTAAGCAGTTCCCGGCTCTGTTCAAGTGTAAGATACTTTGGCATACGCTTGCCGATCTTAGGTGTCTCTATGTCGTAAGCAGGGTTGTTGTCTATGACTCTTCTCTTAGAATGGAGATACTTGAAAAAGCTCTTGAGCGAAGCAATGTGTCTTGCTCTTGCAGAATTGGACTGTTTACGGGAACGCGACAGCCAGATGACAAATGCCAGAAGGTCATCTGTAGTGACCCTGTTAAGCATTTTAACGTCTATATCTGATATGTCGATCTCTTCAAGGGGAGTGCCTTCAGGCACCAGTCCGCGGTCCATTTTGAGGAATCTCGCGAAAAGAATAAGGTCATATCTGTATTCTTTAACCGTCAGTTCCGAGCGTCCCAAAGCTGCCAGCATATAGCTGCAGTAATTCTCGAGAAGCGGGAATGTAGGCGACATAAGATCAGATACCTCTTTGATTTTTGATTAATTGCCTTAATTCTAACATAAGGATGGCGGGCATTTGGTTGATTTGACATACTTGTTATACAAAAGTCATTGTGATAATATGTGTTTGCTCGAAAGACAAATGTACGCGACACGCGGACAACGGAGCCGAAAATAACCACAGTTTTCACTGTGAAGAGACAATGGAGTAATTAGAAATGGAACAGAAATTAAGAGTCGGTATCATCGGTGCAACGGGATATGTCGGACAGAGATTTATCACTCTTCTCGCAGATCACCCCTGGTTTGAGATCGTTGCTTTATGCGCATCACCCAGATCTGCAGGCAAGACTTATGAAGAGGCAGTCGAGGGCAGATGGAAGCTCGACATACCTTGTCCTGAGTTCGTTAAGAAGATGGTAGTCTACGGAACAGACAATATCGAAGAGTATTGCAGCAAGATCGACTTCACATTCTGTGCTGTAGATATGAAGAAGGATGAGATCAGAGCTTTGGAAGAGAAGATCGCTAAGCTCGAGTGCCCTGTTGTTTCAAACAACTCTGCTAACAGATGGACAGAAGATGTTCCTATGATCATCCCTGAGATCAACGCAGACCACGCTCAGCTCATCGAAGCTCAGAGAAAGAGATTAGGCACAAAGAGAGGCTTTATTGCCGTTAAGCCTAACTGCTCCATCCAGAGCTACGTTCCTGCTCTTACACCTTTTCTTAAGAATGGCATCAAGGCTATTTCAGTCTGCACATACCAGGCAATCTCCGGTGCCGGCAAGACATTCAAGGACTGGCCTGAGATGGTTGGCAATGTAATCCCTTACATTGGCGGTGAAGAGGAGAAGTCCGAGAAGGAGCCTCTTAAGGTTTGGGGTCAGTTTGCAGGCGACCACATCGAGCTTGCCCAGAAACCCATTATCTCCGCTCAGTGCTACCGTGTAGCAGTTCAGGAAGGTCATACGGCTGCAGTAAGCGTATCCTTCGAGAATAAGCCTTCTAAGGAAGAAATGATCGAAGTATGGAAGAACTATGAGAGCGAAGCAGTAAAGCTCGGTCTTCCTTCAGCTCCTAAGCATTTCCTCCAGTACATTGAGGAAGATAACCGTCCCCAGCCCAAGCTCGATGCTAACTTCGAGAACGGCATGGGCGTATCTGTAGCAAGACTCAGAGAAGACAACCTCTTCGACTACAAGTTTGCATGCCTTTCACACAATACATTAAGAGGCGCTGCAGGCGGCGGAGTCCTTACGGCTGAGCTTCTCGTAGCTAAGGGATACATTAGCGCAAAGTAATAATTCAGTTCAGGTTGAGGCATTTTTTGCCTCAGCCTGAATTTTACTCTTGACTAAACAGAACTTAATTACTATACTAATCAAGCGCTTTGAAGAAAGCATGTGTAGTGTGGATGTGGGCCTTTAGCTCAGTTGGTCAGAGCTCCCGGCTCATAACCGGTTGGTCCTGGGTTCGAGTCCCCGAAGGCCCACCATACACAACAACTTAATACATGGGAAGATTCCCGAGCGGCCAAAGGGAACAGACTGTAAATCTGTCGTCATCGACTTCGGTGGTTCGAATCCACCTCTTCCCACCATAGAGGGTTTACCAGGTTCGGTAAACCCTTTTGTTTTGCCTTGAAACGCCCGTGGTTGAGCGGTTTCTTAATAACAAAATCAAAATTCCGTGTCTTTGTAACTCTACGTAAAACTGAATAAACCTATGCCTAATTGTCGTAAATTCGTCGTAAATTTGTCGTAAGGTAAAGGGGATTATACGACTTCGATTTTGTCCCGAAGATCCAGCAGAGATATTTCCTGTTTCTTGAAATCCGCTGAAGCATCGGTGTAAGTGTTCAGAGTAATATCGACTTCATTATGTCCCATAATGTCGGCTGTAGCCTTGATATCGGCTCCGGCTTCTCTCATTCTCGTAGCAAATGTGTGTCTTAACATATGACTATGAACGTGAGGGAAGGCAGTTAAGCCGTTTATCATGCCCTGGTTCTTGATTTCTGCGTCTATTGCAGCTGACAGCCTGTCTAAACGATGATTAAGCTTCTTGTAGTGGAATAATCCGCCTTTATCATCAAGGAATACAAAGTCTGAGTATCCGTTAATGGTGATTTTACATTTTATTCCGTTTTCTTCCTGACGCTTTTTCTCATTTAGCAGAGCCTCTTTGACTCTGGGACTAATGGGTATACAACGTTTACTTGACTTGGTTTTGGGCGGGTTTAGCCCATATTCGCTTGTTTTATTGGTAGAACTGCCGTCAAATACGAGAGTGTGCGTGATATGAATCTCTTCTTTCTCAAAGTCAATATCCGCCCATCTCAGGCCACCGACCTCTCCGACTCTCATGCCTGTATACAACATAACTGTAATTATGGGTTCAAGGCAGTGAAAAATACCGGGTTTGCTTATAAAATCCTCGAAAAGAGCTTGCTCAGTACTTGTTAACGCTTTTACTTCTTTAACGGTATCAGCGTATTTCCGTTGCAATTCCTTCATAGCTCCGGTGCAGGGGTTAGTCCTTAACGCACCGTCTTTTATAGCAAGATCGAGAATCATGCCAAGTACAACGTTTACATTGCTTGCGCTTGAAACACTTAACCCGCGTTTTTCAATAAGGTCTTTATAAAACATTACAACCTTACTATAGCTTAGGTCTTTGAGTACTGTGTTACCGAATTGAGGCTCTATATAACGCTGATAAAGGCGAAGGTAGGTGATAAAAGTAGATTCTCTTATACCGCTCTTAATCTTTTTCCATACTGCAAAGTAAGAATTGATAGTCTGATTGCGATCTACGTAACCGATTCCATCAAGTGTATCTCTCAGGATTTTTTCTTCTTTAGCTCGCAATGCGGGTATGGTCTTAGCGTAGACAGAATGTCTCTTCCCGAATCGGTCGGTCCACTTATACTCAAATGTTCCGTTTGGTCTTTGATACTCTCCTTCCTTAAGTTTTACTCTTTCTTTTGCAAATCTTTTATTGAGCATTTTTTCCTCCTAAAGAAATGAAAAAGGAGCTCAAGCACATTATAACTTGAGATCCTTGGCTGAACAATTCGATTAATGGGTCAGATTGAGTACGAACTATAGAGGTATTCCTCGAACGGTTTTCGCTTTATAAGGCGTTTACTCCCGTTCCATACTACATAAGGACAGTTTTCCTCGTTAGTCATGATCCTCAGCTTGTTGATGCCAATATTGAAATACTTGGCTGCTTCTTCCAGTGTCAGCAATGCCTTATCGGCTATTGCCACGTCTTTAGTGTTTTTGTTTTCCATAATAGGACTCCTTTGTTAATAGATTTTGCCGATTAGGGCAATGTAATGAGAGTCGCTACTTAGTGGCGATAGAATTTAAGTGTGTACACAAATTACGCGGTTCCATGTTCTAACAAGCAACGTATTAGTGTACACACAAACACAAAGCGGCTTGTCAGGGGAACCCTGAGACCCGTGTTTCAGATTGAAGAATCTTCGATGAAATAGATTTGCTTTGCTAAAAGCAAAAATAGGGTTTTAGGGAAGCATTCCCTAACTAGTATATGTGTCTGAACGTTCAGACGCGTTGCTTGTTACAACATGGAACAGACTGAATTGAACGTTCAGGCTTCAATTATGTGCTCCCTCACTATTAAGTTCTGGGAAGAGTAAAACTGGACATCGTTTTTGAAAGAAGTCTGAAATTTGATACAGAAAGTCATATAATCGACAGGGTATAGTATAGGTCAAATTATATGTCCCTCTATATATAAGTAGGGAACTAAGCCAAAACGATGGCCCATTTTCGAAAGTTGTCTGAAAACTGACATAAGTTCCAATGAATCTAACAAAAATCTGCAAAAACTACTTCCTACTATTAAGGAATGGGAGAGGGTAAAAAAGGGTAGCTGTACTAAAAGATGTCTTAAACTTGATATGAAAAAGCAATGGATATGATGCGATTTGATATAATGAAGTCGTTAGTTAGGAAAATTTTAAGATAAGAGAATACTTATGATTAAAGCTTTTTTTGTTGATTTTTACGGCACGGTCGCCCATGAAGATGGAGAAGTTATTAAGAAGATAACTCAGATTATTTTTGATACAGGCAAAGCTGAGAACAAAGGAGAGATCGGCTCTTTTTGGTGGAATGACTTTCAAAATATGTTTCTTGAATCTTATGGAGAACGCTTTGAGTTACAGCGTACACTGGAGAAAAGATCCCTTGAGCACACATTGGAAAAGTTCGGATCTTCTGCTGATGCAGACACTCTGAGTAACATGATGTTTGAACATTGGATCAAGCCGCCGATCTTCGAAGAATCAAAAGCCTTTTTTGAGACCAGCCCTTTACCGGCTTACATAGTTTCTAACATAGACACATCAGACATCCTAAAAGCTATTGAATATCTTGGTCTAAAACCTTCGGGTGTTTTTACTTCGGAAGACGCGAGGTCGTATAAGCCTAGATGTGAGTTATTTGAACTCGCATTGAAAGGAACAGGCCTTAAGCCGGATGAGGTAATCCACATTGGAGATTCTGTCAGCAGCGACATTAAGGGAGCGGCAGCAGTAAATATCAGAGCATTATGGTTAAACAGGTTTGGTAAAGAAGTACCTAATGGTATTGATAGCATTTCAATGCTGACAGAGGCGTTTGACCGGCTGAAAGACAGTACATTTTGAATGGAATTTCGCAATTTTCTTTGCTAAGGCTTACGTCTGTCTAAATATGATTGATAAGAAATTAAACGAATTTAATGAAAAATCGGCTGGGTAATCCAGCCGATTTTATGTTGAGCTCCTTTTCATGTAAATAACTGTCGTAAATTTGTCGTAAGCTATCAGTTTTATATATAGGAATAAAGCTGGAAACCTTGATTTTATTGGGTTTCAGAGATTGAAAGTTCTCTGAAGGTTTGTTCCCACCTCTTCCCACCATAGAGGGTTTACCAGGTTCGGTAAACCCTTTTGTTTTGCCTTGAAACGCCCGTGGTTGAGCGGTTTCTTGCAATTGGCCAATAAATTATCAAAATTATAAAACCCGTCATAAATCTACATATAGTAGAGATAAATTGGTTTAAAATTTGGTTTAAGCTTTGAGTCAACCGACTTTTGATGAATCAAGAACATCGAGCAGAGCAATTTCCTGTCTCTTGAAATCTTCGCTGGCATCGGTATAGGTGTTTAGCGTTAATTCGACCTCTGTATGTCCCATAATGTCCGCTGTAGCCTTAATGTCAGCTCCGGCTTCTCTCATCCTTGTCGCAAACGTATGCCTCAGCATATGGCTGTGAACGTGAGGGAAGGCGTTCAGACCGTTTAATGTGCCATTACTCTTTATCTCGTTGTCTATCGCAGTGGAAATCCTGGCTAAGCGGTGATTGAGCTTCTTATAATGAAATAAGCTGCCGTTATCATCAAGGAAAACAAAATCTGAGTATCCGTCAATTGTTACGTTACAACTGATTTCATTTGCTATTTGTCGGTTTTTCTCTCTTAGCAGAGCATCCCTGACTTTGGGATTCATTGGTATTATTCGTTCACTCGTTTTTGTCTTTGGCGGGTTTAAACTGAAAACGCTGTCTTTTTGACCGGGCTTTTCTTCAAATACGAGAGTGTGAGATATTTCTATCTGATTTTTCTCGAAATCTACATCTGCCCATCTCATTCCGCCGAGTTCGCCGACTCTTATCCCTGTGTATAACATTACCGTTATTAGAGGATATGAAAAACAATGAAAATGATGAGATTTGATATAATATAACCGTTAGATAGGGAATTTATTTAAAATATTATTGCAACTGATGCAACGAAGGATAATAGGATGAATAAGCACAGAATAATCAGCAGATTATTTCCAGCCTTTCTGGCAGCAGTCATGTGTATCACATGTTTATGTTCGTGCACGGTCTTTAATCCTGACCGCATTGTTGAGTACTATTTTGTATCATGTACGACTCCAAATAATGTGCTTAATCTGAAAGGATATTATCAGTTTGACGAAGCATTGGAACTGGCACATGAGATAGAGGCGATACCGGATCCCGTGTCAACGGAAGGCGTATGTTCGTTTGTAATCCGAATCAGCTACATCGAGGATGGTGTCGAAAAGAGTGTCGAGAAAACCGGATACAATACATTCCCTGAGAATTGGGACAGGATTGTCGAGCTTACGAATATCATCCCTAACAACAGCAAACAAGTCACAAACAGCAGGGATGTAGCCGTTATTGATGCAGATTACTTAGCAGAACATAGATGTACAGGATCAAGTAAAATCATTATTCCGGAAGATATGACTTTGGATGATGTTATCAAAGCCGCTAATATTACATATCTGACTATATACAGCCCCGAACCTTATCCCTATGGCACTACCGAATATCGAGTTGCTCAGGCGATTACCGATTATCTTTATGACTATTATGATTTGAGAAGTCATCAGATAGAAAAACTTGATGATAATCCGGCAAAGTCTTCAACGGATGAGATGAAGGAGTTTGCCAGCTCCAGATTTGATAACATTGATTGGGATAGCGCCACAGAATACAGTATTAGCGGCTCATATAAGGGCGAATGTTACATAATCGTACGTTACGATATTGTGCAGACATGGCTTGATGAAGAATCAAAACGCAGTAAAAAATGTGGTTTTGACGGTCCGTATTGTCAATATCAAGTAGAATATGCATGGGAATTATTTGCATCAAGCGGATTGGTTACAAGGGATGTTTTCGTTGACGGGTCGGGAAAATATCTTATCCTGACAGATATCGGAGATCGCAGAAAGCCTGATAATATCGCAGCGGTTGTTAAGTAATTTTCTAAGGACCTAAAAATGAAAGAAGAGTCTGTAAGTAAGTTGTTTTCATATGTATGTCCAAGCTGCGGAGGACATCTGGAAACCGATGATAGTCGTAAACTTATGATCTGCAGATCATGCGGTAATACTTATGACTATGATTATTTCTGTGAAGAAAACCTTCTCAAAGCGGCAGACAAGGCCTTGGCAGATAGCAACTTTTCGGCAGCCAAGGATATGTACTCTTTCATGTTGGACAAAGAACCTTCAAATGCGAAAGCCCTCAGAGGATTGATTCTTGCAACAAATAAAGTTACCAGACTTTATGACATTACCATGAAGATCAAGAGCGGGACATTTGTTCAGGGAACATTTAATCTTGGTAAGTATAGGGATAAATGTGATTCTGATTTCTTCGATAAAACTGATAAAGTCCTGTCCTTGTATAAAGAGTATGTTGAGTTGAAAAAGACAATGAAGGTGCTTGAGACTGAGAAGGAAGATGCTGAAAAGAAGCTTAGTGATGATGATGATTTGTCATATAACTATGAGGACAATGAATATCTGAGAAAGAACTTGATTGTTGCTTCAGTGATTCTTGCAGTACTGATAATCACCGACATTATTCTCGGATCTTATTATGGTACGCCGGCGTGGCTTATAGCTGTTTTTGTAACCGCCACAATTATTTTGGTTTTCTATATTATCGGAGTATTGTTGAGGATGCGAATTAACAAAAGAACGCCTGAAAATCCCGTACTAACAGATCTTGAGGATATTGATAAAAAGATAGAAGAGAACAAAAGCGAGATGTACGGGGTTATAAAGCAGATCAATGCTGTCTTTAAAGATATGAACTCTTATTGATACCATTTTAAGACAGTGGTGCTATATGACTGAACAGAGTAAACAATTCAGTAAATTATGTTTGGCAGGATTTATCGTTTCCATAGTATGACTTCCCAGATATCTGTAGGGATAAATTGGTAAAAATACTGATTTAAGAATAGTAGCCCATGAAAAATGGTAGTAGAGGTATAAGAAGCCTGAAATCTGATATGAAGCATAATGAAAATGATGCTTTTGATATAATGTAGCTAATAGTCAGGAAAAGTGTATTGGGATATCACAATTTCCCGCTTTTATCAGGAAGAGTAATTGGGAGATGAGTGTTGTTGGAATGAGAAAAGTCATTATTGCTATATTATCCATGATATTTATTGTTTCAATTCTTGGCGGATGTTCAAGAGCTGATGGTTTTCAGGATGTACAAAACATTACAAACATTGCTTTCTCATGCGACTTTATGAATTCTGAAGAGAGCACCCGATTTGATTTGGACAATGGTGTTGTCTATTTTGATGATTCAAAAGAATCTGTGCTTGATCCGTCAGAAATAGAGTCGATAAGAAATGCAATTGCAGTGGCTGAGAAGTGGGATAATCATTACCACTATGAACCTTTCAGCTTTGGCAGAAATAGACCGTTTACTTATAAAATCATTATTGATTATTATGATGGTACAAGCTGTGAATTCGAAGGTTATACATTAGCCGATTCCTTGGATTCGGCCAAATGGCCCAAAGGCTTTGATGAACTGAGGTCAACACTTGAAGGCATCGTTAATTTGAGACGTTATGGCAGTTTTGCTGTAGATACAGGAAGATATTATAGCTATGACGGCAATTATTATGCCAGTGTTTCTAATTGGCGTAATAATATTGATATTGTTATTTTACCCAGTGATGGAGAAGAATACTATTCTGTATACAGTTGCGATCGATCCGATTTTTACGGAATATGCTGGGAAAACGACAACTATAATCTTTGGATTCAGAAAAGGAATGGCGATATGCTGTGCTACAGTATGGTTAATGGGGAATGGTATCTGAATGAAAAAGCTGTAAAACCTGATTATATAATCGGTAAAGGTGTTGTCTGAATGACAGTTTTTTTATGAGGAAAAAGGGAAAAGCAAATGGAAAATATCGGGCATATCAAAACTCATACAGTGACTATTGTTGAATTAGCCACTGGTAATGAAACACAGCTTGAGGTTCAGTCAGGCGAGAATATGTCTGACGGCACATATGTGATCTGGTGTTAGCTTAACGATCAGGAGATGACCTCAACTGAAGATAAGTATTTTAAGACTTTTCAACAATTCAGGGATAGAGAAATGAAAAGACTGTTATCGTTTTGTTGATGTCATCTGGAAATATGACGGCAGTGGATTCAACGAAGAGGTGTATTTTAAAGTCGAATGGGTAGACGAAGACACCATAAAGCTAATATATAATGATGAGAGCCATCAAGGAAAGTATTACGAAGAGTTTGAGATAGACTTATAAGTAGTTATGAGACACTGATTAATAGGAAGGAAAGACGATGTATTGTAGTTCTTGTGGTTCATTGATTAAAGATGGTCAGTCATTTTGCCCAAATTGCGGAACGCCTGTAACACAACCTGTTCAACCAGTCCAGTCTGTCCCGCCTGTCCAAACTGCACCTCAACCAGTAGTCCAGCCGGTTCCTCAACCTGCTCAGCCTGTATATTATCAACCTGTACCGCAAATGCCTGCTGCTGTTCCCGATGCGCCGGTCAAAAAGTCTAGGGGATTTGCTATTGCCGGTTTTATCCTTGGAATAAGTGCTGTCGCATTTTGTTTTATTATCTTCGTCAACTTAGTCAGTATATTTGAGGGGCTTGCCGGCGCTATCCTCTCGATCCTTGGACTTGTGAAGAAGAACGGTAAGCTTAAGGCCATGGCTGTAATCGGTCTCATCTTAAGTGTTTTCGCAATGTTTGTTTCAGGCCTTATGTGGGCAACATTCTGGTCAGATGATGCATATGATCTTTTCAATTCCCTTTTCGGCTGGGTTTACTGATTTGATTGCAATTGGCCAGAGTTGTATTAAGAAAGAACGGATGAAGTATGTGCTTAAATGGACAGGCTTTATCTTGTTTCCAGAAGCTCCTTGCATGATATGGTGAATTCCATCATGGCATCATGAGTTCCGTCAAGATTCCATCCCCCGAATAGTATGATGAATTTTCCGTCTTTGCTGTAGTAGGCGTGATACTTGTCTTCTTTCCTGTATTCTCCGCCGTCCAGATACCAGGCATGGCAGATATAGTCAGGTGTCTCGCCGTATTCATAATAATCAGGCAATGCGCATGTTCTATATATAATCACTCCACTATCGAAAAAGTGATCTTCACGTTCGTTCCAAACTACACTTAGTCCGCCCATGCCGTCATCGTTGATATTTGACTGGTCGGTACCAACGGCAGCGGCAACATCTTTGGCAAATTGCCTGAGTTCTTCTTCTGTGCTTTCAACATTTCTCACTTCCGTTGGTATGCTTCTTGTGATCGGCCAGTCGGCCCATTGCTTTTCGGCACCTTTAAAACCATTATTCCTGCAGCACCACATGAAAGAATAGAGATCCCAATCACCGGCAAGATATACATCCATTGCTGTGCCGTCGGTAACTTTTTCATCGCTGCACCCTGACAGTTCATTAAATAACTCAGGAGTCATTTCGATCGGTTCTCCGAAGATAATGTCTTCATTCTTATCGTCTATTTCATTCAAGGTGTCAATGAATTCAGTAAATCCTTCAGGATACTGATCGAAAAGATTGCAGTACAAATGAATAAGCTTACCGTTTGTGCTTCTGTATTCAAGAGAAACACATCCAAAGTATGAGTGTCCTTCATGATCTTCAATGTAATCATCAATATCCATTCTGTATTCTGAAGGTATATCCATTTCCTGAATGTAAGACACCAGATAATCTATTTTCTCTCTGGGAATGCTTGTAATTTCAGTTCTGCCGTTCTCTTTGTCACTCTCGAAACAGAATCTGGTCTCATAATTGCCGTATCAGTGTAATTCGATATATCTATTTCGAGAGATTCCGTGATAATCTCCTCGGTTTCTGTCACCGTTGAGGATGACGTTATGACGTTGTCAGTACTATCCGTAATATCGGCTGTATCTATTGTTTTCGTTCCTTTTCCGCAGCCTGTGAGAACAATAACTGCAGTAAGAATCAAAGCAGTTGCTTTCCTTTTCATAGTCAATACCCCCTCAGATACTACTAATACAGAATATACTATTAATACAGATTGATTAATATAAATGTTGCAAGGTGCTTCGTGTATAATGTCTCTGATTAATTGTGAATATGGAGAGGATATATGAGTATACACGATAAGCGTATTGAATTTGGTTCTGATAATGCGCAAGACAAGCAGAAGGCTCTTAGAGCATCAGGTGATATGAATGCCGATTTCCTTGAGATGGCAAGGAACGTTTATGCACATCTTAACGATGAGATTTCCAAGAAGATCTTTGAGGCCAAGATCATGTATGCTTCCACCGGAGATGTCGGCTATATAACCGGACTTGAGTCGAAATACAGAAATCTTAACAGCGACATGCAGGTATATGTTGAGAAGCTCCGGAAGGGGTCTCATTGCCTGATCTACGGTGCAGGACGTGCAGGACATTATCTTGCCGGAAGATTTAAGCAGTTCGGCGTAGTAGTAGACTGCTTCGTTGATCCGGATGAGAGCCTGGGACCTGTCGATCAGCAGACCGGAATCAAGGTAATTACCGATAAAGATCTTTCCGTGAATAAGTCTTTATATGGCGATAAGACATTCGTTATCTCTTATTCAAAGAAGCCTGTGGCTGATGAGGTTAAAAAGCGCCTTATAGATGAGATCGGAATAAGCGAAAAGAATATCTGTGCAGGTATCTTCGACTGGCGCAATAACCAGGGCCAGTATTTCGATTATTTCGAAGCCGGCGAAAATGAAATCTTTGTAGACTGCGGTTGCTTTGACGGAGCTACATGCTACAACTTTGCAGGTTGGTGCGGTCACAAGGGTTTTGAGCATATTTATTCTTTCGAAGCTGATCCGGTGAATTATAAGAAGAGCAAGGCCGCTCTTGAGCCGCTCGGAAAATGCGACCTCTATCCCTATGGTACTGCAGACGAACATAAGAAGGTTTATTTTGCAGCAGATGCTTTTGAGACTTCTTGCATAATCAGCAGGGAAGAAGCTGAGAAGAGAAACTTCGAAGGTGTTGAAGAGATCGAGACAGTAGCTCTTGATGATGTGCTTGAGGGCAAGAGAGTCACTTTCATCAAGATGGATATTGAAGGTGCTGAGTATGAAGCGCTCATCGGTGCCCGTAAGCTTATTATGGAAAACCGTCCGAGAATGGCAATTTCCGTCTACCATAAGTTCGAAGACTTCGTAACGTTGGCAAATCTCGTTCTCGAGATGCATCCTGATTACAGGATTGCCTTCAGACATTATGGTTTCGATGAGCTCGAGACGATCATGTACGTCGAATAATTGAGGATCAGTTACCTTTAGTGCCTTAAATTTGCACCAAAATCTGTGCAACAACTGCTTTTCTGTATTTGTATTTAGGGAAACCTGAAAACAAGAAAGGGTCTTGTTATGAATAAAAAAGTAATGATCGCAAGTCTTGCGTCTGTTGCAGCTGCAGTAACTGTAACCGCAGGAATTGTTGCACTGGTAGTAAGTGTTCTGAACTATAATTCTTCGCCAACGACAGATATCTGGGCCGAAGATGATGATGAAGACGAGAAAGAGACAGAAACAAGTTTTTACAGAGATAATCCGGACCCGACACCGCAACCTACCAGGGAAACCCAGGGCAGAGACTATTATGAGGGCGGTGGCTATAATGGAATGGACAGCTACTATATCGTTCAGGATCTTACGGTCGATGAGATCATTGCCGAATATGAGTATTATCACGACATAGCTCATACATATGACATTAACGATATTAAGTATTTCGATCAGGAACTCAAGCACCCGTGCTATTCCCAGGTAGACTCCACCGGCTATGGTTTGTATATGTTCTACGACCTCATCTTGCCGGATGAGATGGTCGACCACATTGTAAGCTTTAACATAGAAGGGAATGAGAAAAACGGAGCAGTTGAATTTTCAATGAAGATAAGGATCCATGACCCTGATAAGGCAAATGAGCTCTATAATTCATTCGTAGACCGTTACAGCGAAGGTGCTCAAGGTTCAGAGTACTACAACATGCTGAATACATATGATAAAGGTGTCAAGATCGCAGTCAGCGATACTGAAACAAGGATCGTCTGCTTTAATAGACTCAAGTTTGAAGGTTACGACTACTATATAATTTATGTGTCAGAGGACTATTAAGTTAAAAATACAGATCAAGTACTAAAGGGGGCTGTCTCAATGGATGGGATGGTCCCTGATTATTTAATATGGATTACAGTGGAATCAGAGGGTTTAAACTCAGGTTTTCGAAAAGTCGCAGTGAGGCTTTTTTCGAGCCTTTATTAAAAATCACGAAGCCTCCTTGATGAGTTGCTGGACATTATCTGCAATTGTTGCCCTGAAAAACAGCCAGCAATTATACAAAAAGCGCCCTTTTGTGCAATTGTTACCCTAAAAATAGAGCAACAATTGCACACATGAGAAATGTTATTGAAGCCAGCGCTGAATTAACCGTGCGTCCCATATATTCGGCAATGGCAGATAAAAGAAATTGAATTCTTTTGTAACGAAACCGGATCTCATCCGTCTAACCCTTGTAAGACTAAAAAGGGGAAAGGTGTTTATGGATAAAAGGAAAGCGATAGCGAAGCCGGTAGTGCAGGCTGCAATATTACTTGGAGTATTTCTGGCGATAGAGGCAGCCATGGTTTTTCTTAATGTATTCCCGGATAATAACATGCTGCTGTGCGCAGATATCCTGTTGAGGGTTGTATTTGGAATCGTAGCGCTGGTGCTTATGTCGGGATATTCAAAGCGCGGAGAGAGCAAATATCCGTTGGGAAAACTGTTTTCGAACAGGATAACAGCAGGGACATGGCTCGTGATGATCCCTTTCATCTTGTATGTCATTGCGCCGTTCTTTAAACTTTTTACGGCATATCTCTTTACTACAAGTATCCTTACGACCGTGATCATAGTCATTATCCAGCAGTTTGCCACCGGATTCTTTGAAGAGGCGGTGCACAGGGGCCTTATGATGAACGGCCTTATCGTGCATAATACGAAAACAGTCAAACAGAGGATCTTCACAGTGGTAATCGCAGGAGCTTTCTTCGGACTTAGCCATGCTCCCAATATTGTTTTCGGCGAAAACCCTTTGCTCCAGGTACCATCTGCATTCTTGTGGGGAATGTTTATGGCGGCAATCTACATGCTCTCGGATAATCTGCTGCTCCCCATGCTGCTCCACGCATTTAGCGATTCAACTTTCAGGATCGTTGACGGATTGTTTGGTTATGCGCGCGAAGCTGCGCTTTGCAAGGCTGTTGATAACACCAGAAGTGTTATAGATTATGTTGTATTGCCTCTCGTGGCGATCCTGATCTGCGTTTTCTATGACAGGTTAAAGGGAGAGCAGGCGAAATGACATAAGCTTTTGCACGGAAACCGCATATTACTGATATAATCTAATGATTAAATTCATTTTATTTTTATTGAAGTATTAGAGCAGTGATATGGGGAGGGTAAAGCATGTCAGTATGTCCTAATTGCGGAGCATATACCAACGGCAGTAAGTTTTGTGAGAGCTGCGGAGCACCGCTTCCGGTTGAGCAGAACGCACAGCCTGTTCAGCAGGCTCAAGGGATACCTGTTCAGCCTCAGCCTGCACAACCGGTAGAGCCTCATCTTTATCAGCAGGCAGGGTCAATACCTGTCCAGCCTGTATATCAGCAGCCTGTCTATAACCAGGCCTATCAGATGCCGGGTTCATATAATCCTGTACAGAAGAAGTCTACAAACGGAGCCTGCATTGCAGGTTTTATTCTCGGATTGGTTGGCCTTTTTACTTTCGGTTTAACCAGCTTTATAGGCTTTATCGTAAGTACCATCGGCGTTATTATCGCTTTTGCGAAGAAGCAGAAGGGTAAAGTGCTCGGAATCATCGGTCTGGTTCTTTCACTTCTCCTTTGTGTCGGATGGGTCCTTTTCATTGCCAATGCAGATAAGATCAGCGCTTGGTTGGATGCTAATGGCGAAGGCAGTTCTTTTGAAGAGTGGCTTTTCGAAGATTCATATGACGGCAAGATAGAGATCATCAGCGAGACTGACTGGATCAGGAAGGACAACGGCTCATATCTTTTATTCGGAGCTGATGACCAATTCACGTATTACGCTGATTATCGTGTTCTGGATAACAATTATAATTCAGGAACTTATGAGATCTGCTTCGGTTATGAGGCAATGGATATTATTGAAAGCAGATACAGCAAATATGGTATTACGGCTAATGATATCCTGGACGAGATCGATAATGAGCGCGGTATAGACGGTGTTGCCCAGTTCATGGTCCTTGTACTCCATAATGACGGACTCTGGATCAACGGCGAGAACACGGTCGATGTTAAGTGGGACACCGTTTACATGGGCTATTACGATGCTGACCGCAATGTTATGGATCTTAGAAATCCGGAAAACAATACGGAGTATACCTTTATTCCGTACAGCAATTTCGATGAATCAAGCATAGTGATGCCGGATCTCAATCCTACAGATACAAATGCATTCGGAGAAGATTACTGGGGTGATAATGTCGTCGGTGTAGTTAAGCTTTATGAGGGCGACTGGACCGAATCAGATGAGACGGATGCAATGGACTATTCCTATCTCGAGGTGCTCCAGACGTACAATGCTGATACTGAGACGAGGATACAGCTGTCTGTCATTTCAGGTGAGTACGATCCTTCTCTTGCCGGAGAAATGGCAGAAGAATTCCAGGTTGCTATGGAAGAATTCGATTATTATGTAAGCGAAGTTGAAGAGATCTCTCTTGGCGGTTATACGGCTTATGAAGTATCGGCACAGTACGATGACGGCAAATATCTTACAGTCTGGTATTTTGTAGACGGTGACCTTGCTATGCACTATATCACGGCAGAATACTATGAGAGCGATATAGCAGCATATGAGATGGTAAGGGATACTTACATTTACCAATAAATACGGGGTAGATAAAAGATGATTTCGATTTACAAAAAATATCATATTGCTTATTGGTGTATAGGTATCTTTCTGCTTATATGCATGTTTGCCGTTATGACCTTGTTCTGGAAAGAAGAGTGGTATTTTCCGTTTCTGGTTCTTATTCCGACATTATTTCTTGTAGTGGTAAATGCAAAAGTCTTTACCCGTCTTGCAACGAAGAAACTTTCAAATGAAGTGATAGTCCTCATTAATGAGTGCAGGGCCAATGATTATATAAATGCACTGAAGAGCCTGTTTGATAAAAAGGCAAAAGGTCCTGTCGTCAATTCATACAATATGTTGCTTGCAGACGGTTATGCTGTTATTGATGATTATGATGCGGTTTATGAGTGCTGTCAGAACATCAGATCAAAAGCTTATTTGGCCTCGCGCTGCAATTGTATGATCGGTTATTACCTGAAAAATGGTCAGCGCGAAATGGCTGAAAACGAGATGGAAGAACTTAGAAAGCTGCTTGCAACAATAAAGAATCAGGACTACAAGGAAAACCTTGAAAACAGCCTTAAAAACGCTGAATATACCATCAGGATAATGGACGGCAACTATGATGGCGCAGAAGAACATTATAAGAAAATGCTTGCTACCATCAAACCACTTTATCCCTTAACGGAAGTCAGTTATTCATACGCATTAGGAAGATTGCTCATCTTGAAGGGAGAGCCGGAAAGGGCAAAACAATACCTGAATGTTGCTTATGAAAAAGGCGGCGACACAAAATACAGGAAATTTGCAGAAGAAAAGCTTATGATGCTTGCTGATAAAAAAGAGTCAATGGAATAATCAGGAGGATATATATGTTACTTGATGAGTTAACAATGGAAGAGAAGAAGGCTTTCTGGAATATAGCTAATGTACTGGCGTCTGTTGACGGCAGCGTTATGGAAGAGGAGTCTATCCTTAACCAGTACAATGAGGAAATGGGTGTTAACTTTGCGTTTATCGATGCTTCGCTCGTTGATGTAAAGAAAGAGATAGAGAGCATTAAGTCCGGTAGCTTAAGAAGCCGTAAGATCGTATATTTCGAGCTTTTCGGAGTTGCATATGCAGATACTGAATTTGATGATAAGGAAAAGGCTGTCCTTGATGAAGTAAGTGCCGGCCTTGATATAGCAGATGATGATAGGGAAGTCCTCGAGCAGAGTGTTAAGACGATCTACGATACATACAGAAAAATAGGTGAAGTGCTGGACGTATGATCGAATTCATGCAGTATAAGTTGTAATTACCTATTAGATTAATACTTCTTATTTACAACATGTTTAAAAGCAAGTAATCTTTGATGTCAAATTATCGTGATATACTTATAAAGTACAGGTTTGCTCTCAATATGAGCAAGAAATCATTGCAGGGAGAGCCCTAAATGAATCGTACTAAATATAATAGCACTATTACGATTGCACTCATCGGAACGAGCGTATTCATTCTTGTATTGACGGTCGGAACTATCCTGAGCGTCTTCATGGCAAAGAAAGATTCAGAGAAAGCTGTTGAAGCTGTCTCCCTTCTTTATTTGGACGAGCTTGCCGGCAGAAGAGAACAAGTAGTATCGACAAACCTCAATAGAAAATCGATGATATGAATGCTACGCTCGAACTCATGACTGATGACGATCTGTCGGATGAAGAGCACCTTCAGGCATATCAGGCCAGAATGAAGAGGCTCTATAAACTGGATAAGTTTGCTTTTGTTGACTCTGAAGGGATTATCTATACGTCACTTGGTCAGCAGAACAATATCTCAGAATATGGTTTTGACTACATGACTCTTACTGAACCTGAGATCTCGATCCTTAATCTTGAGAGTGCCGAGAAAAAGGTGATCATTGCCGTTCCGGTAGATGACATGAATCTGGAGGGTAATGAACTCGTCGCCTGCTTCATGGAAATAGATATGGATGAGATGCTTAAAGGCGTTTCAATGCAGTCGGACCAGACAGATACGACTTTCTGTAATATCTATACAAGAGACGGCGTCGCACTTACTAACGTATATCTCGGTGGTCTTGCTGTTGAAGATAACCTTCTTGAAGCAATGCAGAATGCTGAAATTAAGGATTCTACTTATGATCAGTTCTTAATGGATTTCCAGAACGGCAGAAGAGGGGAAGTAACGTTTACATATAACGGAACAACTGAGACTATAAGTTTTGTCCCCATAAAAGGAACAGACTGGATGCTGACTTATCTCATTAAGGAAACTGTCATTGCAGAGCAGATAAATCCTATTTCCAACAGTGTTGTTATCAGAAGCCTTATTCAGTCTGTGATTGCAGGACTTGTACTAGTAAGTATGTTCTTGTTCATCATTTACCAGATCAGAAAAAATGCAAGTCTTTCGATTGCCAAGGAAAAGTCCGAGGCTGAGAACCGCGTAAAACAGGAACAGATGGAAGAGAAGCTCGCGTTGCAGGCTAAGCTCCTTGAAGAGGAGAAGAGAAGAAATGTCCAGGACAGAATGATCACTGCTATGTCATCTGATTACCGCAGTGTCTACTATATTGATCTCGACAGCAATGAAGGTGTCTGCTACAGATCTGATCCGAAAGATAATGACCAGACAAAAGAGGGAGTCAAGTTCCCGTTCCACGAGCGTTTTGTCTGGTATGCGGAAAACACAGTAGATGATAGTTACCGCGAAGGCTTCCTTAACTTTATAGATCCTGAGAACATACGTGAAGGACTGTCCAAAGAGCCTATCCTTGCTTACCGTTATCTCGCAAAACGTAACGGCATCGAGTATTACGAGATGATCAGGGTTGCCGGGGTGCGCAAGATTGAAGAACGTGAGGACCACCTCGTACATGCAATCGGACTTGGCCTCACTGTTATTGATACGGAGATGCGAAAAAATATGGCTCAGCAGGAAGCATTAGGTGATGCACTTAAGTCTGCTGATCAGGCAAATAAAGCAAAGACTGCATTCCTGTCCAACATGAGCCATGAGATCAGAACGCCTATGAATGCGATCATCGGTCTTGATAATATCGCCATGAACGATCCTGAGATCCCTGAAAAGACAAAAGAATATTTAGCGAAGATCAATACTTCTGCAGAACACCTTTTGGACCTGATCAACGATATTCTTGATATGTCCAGGATCGAATCGGGCCGCTTTATCTTGAAGAATGAGGAATTCTCCTTCTCAAAGATGCTTGAGTCGATCAATACGATGTTCAGCGGACAGTGTCTTGAAAAGAACCAGAACTACAGCTGCAACATCAAGGGGCAGGTTGATGATTATTATATCGGCGATAACATGAAGCTACGCCAGATACTCATCAATATTCTGGGCAATGCTGTTAAGTTTACACCCGAAGGCGGAAATATCTCACTTGATATCCAGAGGATTGCACAGTTCGATGACAGATCGACTCTGCAGTTTACGATCAGGGATAACGGCATAGGAATGAGCGAAGACTTTCTGCCTCATATTTTCGATACTTTCGCTCAGGAAGATGCTACATCCACGAATAAATACGGTTCTTCAGGTCTCGGCCTTTCAATTACCAAGAATATCATCGAGATGATGAACGGCACGATCCAGGTTGAGAGCAAGAAGGGCGAGGGAACGACCTTTACTGTTTCCGTTACTTTAAACGATTCAGAACATAAGGATACTGTTGATGAAGAGCTGAAGATCCATCCCGGTGATATGTCTGTTCTCATTATTGATGACGATCCGATTGCATGTGAACATGCAAAGCTTGTGCTTGGGCAGGCAGGTATTGCTGCTGAGGTTGCATCCAACGGAGCTGAAGGTGTTGAGATGACAAAGCTCCGCCACGTCCGTCACGAGCCATATAACCTGATTCTAATTGACTGGAAGATGCCTGATATGGATGGTATAGAAACTACCAGAAGAATTAGAGAGATCGTCGGTAACGAATCTGCGATCATCATTCTCACGGCCTATAAATGGGATGACATCCTTGACGAGGCGGTCAAGGCAGGAGTGGACAGTTTCATTGCAAAGCCTTTCTTTGCTGCAAATGTGCTTGAAGAATTCAGGACCGCATCTATCAAGAAATATTCTAAGACCAATGTGGGATCTGTTGATCTTAAAGGACTGCGGGTGCTTGTTGCAGAAGATGTTGATGTTAATGCTTTTGATGAAGATGTACAGAGATCTTTGCAAGCGGGACTTAATGCGCATCTTACAAAACCTATTCAGCCGGAAATTCTTATTGAGACTTTGGAAAGTCTCATCAGGGGAAGATCTGATGCAGGTGAAGGGGAGAATATATGAATCGTTCAACAGATCTGTATGTAGATGGTAAGAGACATATTCTCGTCGCTGATGACGAAATGATCAACCGTGAACTTCTGAATAACATCTTATGTGATGAATATGATGTTCTTATGGCAGAAGACGGAGAGATGGCATATGAAGTGATAAGACAGAACCGTAATACATTATCGCTTATTCTTTTGGACCTTATGATGCCCAAGCTCAACGGACTCGATCTTCTGTCGAGATTGAAAGAAACACCTGATCTTAAGGGTATTCCTGTTATCGTCCTAACATCTGACCAGGCATCCGAAGTAGAAAGCCTTGTTCGCGGTGCAGCTGATTTTATTCCTAAACCTTATCCGCAGCCTGATGTTATCAGAGCCAGGATATCACGTTCTATTGAGCTTGCAGAAGACCGTCAGATAATCAGTGCGACTGAACGTGATGAGCTTACAGGTCTTTATTCATATGAGTATTTCTCGCGTTATGCCGAGCAGTTCGATAAGTATCATCCAAACACTGATATGGATGCTCTCTGTCTTGACGTCAATCACTTTCATATTGTCAATGAGCGCTTCGGAATGGCAAAAGGCGATGAGATATTAAGAATGATCGCCGGGTGCCTTACGACGGTATTCTCATCGTCTGACAGCGTTATATGCAGAAAGACTGCCGATACATTCTTAGTCTATTGCACCCACCGAGATGATTATACTTCGATAACTGATAAGATATCAGAAGTGTGTTGCGACATGCCGACTTCTATAAAGCTCAGGATCGGAGTGTATGCTTCGTGTGATAAGAAGCTTGATGTCAGAGCAAGATTTGACCGTGCTAAAATAGCATCGGATCTTATCAGAAATAACTACTCCGTATTTGTCAGCACTTTTGATGAGACGCTGATTGAGCATGAACTCTTTGCTGAGCAGCTTGTAGATGAATTCCCTAAGGCGCTAGCAGAAAAGCAGTTCAAGGTTTTCTTTCAGCCTAAGTTCGATATTTCAGGAGATAAGCCTGTTTTATCCAGTGCCGAGGCGCTCGTAAGATGGTTCCATCCGACACTGGGAATGATATCTCCGGGCAAGTTCATACCGTTGTTTGAAGAAGACGGACTCATAGCTCAACTCGATGAATATATCTGGCGCTGTGCGGCTGATACCATAGCTGACTGGAGAAAACGTCTCGGCGTTTCTGTACCTGTTTCAGTAAACCTTTCGCGTGCCGAGATGTATGACCCGGCGCTTGTCGATACTTTCGAGAAGATTACATCAGAAACCGGTACAACGGCAAAAGACATTTATCTTGAAATCACTGAGTCGGCTTATGTAAGAGATGCTGACCAGATAGTTGACAGAGTTAAGGAATTAAGAGACCATGGCTTCTTCATCGAGATGGATGACTTTGGATCAGGATACTCTTCTCTGAATATGATCTCGGAGCTTCCGATCGATGCGTTAAAACTCGACATGATGTTTATCAGAAATGCTTTCGATAAGCAGAACGACACGAGAATGATCAGCATTGTAATTGATATTGCGGATTATCTTGGAGTACCGGTAATTGCTGAAGGTGTTGAGACAGAAGAGCAGTATATTGCCTTGAAGAAGCTGGGATGCACGATAATTCAGGGTTACTATTTCTCGAAGCCGGTTCCGGCTGAAGAGTTCGAGAGATTCCTTGTAGAGAATAATGCCTGAGAGGAGTCACAATAATGCTTACTGTAGATGATCTTAAACAGTTTGGTTGTGATACTGATGACGGTTTAACCCGTTGTATGGGAAATGAAGCTTTCTATTTCAAACTGATCGGTAAGGTCATTGATGATAAGAATTTCCAGGCGCTTGAAGATGCAGTTGCTGCAAAAGATCTTGATGCTGCGTTTGATGCAGCGCATTCTCTCAAAGGCGTTCTCGGCAATCTTGCGCTGACACCTGTATATGAACCTGTGTACGAAATCACAGAGCTTCTGCGCGAGAGAAAAGATATTGACTATTCAGAATATCTGAAGACGATCTCAGAGAAACGCAGTGAACTCGCGGCGCTGATTGAATAAGTGTGGTCAGCCGTTACTTCATATCCTTATAGTTCTTTGTTTTGTTATCTGTCAGCGTTTATCAGATCTACCAGCAATGCCCAGCGTGCAACCTGGTTAGGATTCTCTTTGGGATAGAAGAAGTGAAGCTTTCCTTCGTGGTAGAGCTCAAATCTCTTGCCGGCCTGGTATACCAGAGCCTGGATATCTTTGACCGGAATGGTGAATTCTTCTGTGCCGGACTTATATTTGAAGTTCTCTTTATCGAGGGTGCATACGCCATCTTCGCGCTTTGTTACCCTGAGTTTGTCAGAGAAGACCTTCATCTTTACATCAGCAGTAAGATTGAGGGAATCCAGATCTTTTTCTTCAAGCTGACGGATAGCTTCGTAGTATCCTGCGATTGAATGCATGTCATCAGTGAAGTGGTACTTCTTATCAAATGTGTGAACCTTGCCGCAAGCCGTGCATTTGAAATCGTTGCCGCTGCCTGTTGTTTTATAGAGCTCTCCGCAGTCGGCACAACGGTAAAGTATCTTCTGGAGACCGGTTGCCTTGCCGCCCTGACGGTAAGTGATATTGGACTTGGATGCATCGTTATAGAGCGTGTCACGGATGATGTTGTTAAGTTCATCCTCAGACATAGAAGATATCTCGTCGCGCTTTATAACACGCTCAACTTTTACTTTGACGTCTGATGAATACTTTCTTCTGCGCCACTTCGGATGAGCATAGTATCCGCCATCAATCTTTACGAGAACAATGTCAACATTCTGCTTCTTGTAGAATGCTGCATCTTTACGTGCAAAACTCTGTGAGCGCCCGTCAGGAGAAAGACGCTCTTCAGGGAACATGACGACCGGGAAGCCGTGCTTTATTGTGGATTCGATTTTCGCGTCTGCTTCAGGGTCATCCGCGCAGAGTCTTCTGGGAATGAATCCGCAGTGTTTCTGCATTATGTTGAACAGCGGGCTGGTCAAGTAGTAGCGGTTATAGACATAAGCAGGACTCTTGAGGTGGGAAATATAGTTCAGATAAAAGAAGTCCATGAAGCTCTCGTGGTTTGCAAGGATTATATAGGGAGCATCAGCTTCAAAGATACGATCGTCTTCTACAACTGGCTTCTTCGTGCCAAGCTGGATGAGCTTTACGACCATGAAGAAAATATCGAAGAAAAGTGAGTCAGGTGTCTTATCGGTACCCTTGAGGACGAATTTATGCATGAACCAGTAGATAAGCGCGAAAAGAGCTACTGACAACGCGATTACGATAAGTACCAGGAGCCAGAGCGGGATGCTGTTCGTGAAGAAGAGTTTTCCTGCCTGACCGATAAGTACGGATACGACAACTGAAGGAATAGCGCTGGTAGATACCGTAAGCATGTATTTGCCGTATGAGATCTTCGTGCTGGCGCCGTAATAGCAGATGGCACCGAAAGGAATGAACGGCATGAAGAAGAGGAGATAGAGCAGGATCACGATGTTGCGGTCCTTGGCATTAGATGCGATCTTGTCGATCATGCCACGGTTCTTTTCATAGGTCGAACTGTTAAACTTGAATACACGGACGAGCATAAAGATGATCGTAGCGCCAAGGCAGATTCCGATATCGCACAAGGGAAGGGAGATGTAAATGGGGTAGCTAAGGCCGCTTGCGATCTGGATGAACTCCGCAGAGACGAAGATGATGATCATCTGCAGCGCCTCGATGAGGATAACGCTGACGCCGCCGAATATGCCTGTGCTCCTTAAGAGCTCGCTTGCTCCGTCAAGGTCATTGTTCATCTGCATATTGAACAGAGGAATCATGATGTCCTTCATGAATAATGCAAAGAGGAATATGATTATTGCCAATATCACAACGACTACAATGGTCTCGGGATTCAGCTTTTTCTTCTTAACCTGCGTGCTTTCCATACAAATCTTCCTATCTTATTAATATAAATATAACAGCGGGGCGGTTTGTACTCATAAAATCTAATAATAGCATATTAGTTAATAATCTTCTTATACATTGACAATTCAATCTGCTCCTAATATCCTAACTTACAGTTAGATTCTGATCGGAGGATTAAGATGGGCAGAACAAAGAGCGGCTCATATAATACTAAGCAGTCTTGTGAGATCCTTAATTTCCTTAAGGATAATGCGGGTTCGCATTTCACGAGCCAGGAAATATCCGATCATTTTAGAAAACAGGGAATAAACATCGGCCAGGCCACGATATACAGACGTCTGGACCGCCTTACGACTGACGGCTTGGTAAATAAGTACATCATAGATGAGAAGTCTCCGGCTTGCTATGAATTTATAGGCACGGAGCACTGCAGACAGGGAAAGTGCTATCACATGAAATGTGAGCAGTGCGGCAAGCTTATCCACCTTAACTGTGATGAGATAAATGCATTTTTCGAGCACGTGTCAGAAGAACACGGCTTTGTGCTTGATCCTAAAAGAACGGTTTTCTACGGGATCTGCAACGAATGCAATAACAGCAAATCCTGATTATCAGAGCATATTTGCACGCTTGGTGACTTCGTCTCTTCTGCGCTTGATTATGCGTGCGCGGAAGATGAGGAGACCGATTACAAGAATAAAAAGTAATCCAAATAATACGGCAAATGTGATAAGAATATTTTTCAAATTATCCAGGTTTGTGATTTTAACCTTTTCAGGGTTTACTTCAACGACACCGGCTTTTTTCTGAATCTCAATGACAAGGGTTCCGATGAGATATGTCTTATCGGAATAAACCTTACAAAGCGGTATCTCAAGTGTCTGTTCATCAACCTGAGTGTCGATTACCGTTTGCGACAGATCGATCCTGTTTGTGCTTCCGAGCTGGGCTCTTGCTGATGTGGTCGTAATGTACTGGTCAAGAACGACTCGCTGCTCGGCTACATAAAGGTTTGTGTCTGACAGGAGGTCTGAGATCTGCAGGTTGGCCTCTTCAACAAGGGGAGTAAACTCGGCTTCAGTTATCTCAACCGTTGCAAATGTTGAGTAGCCGTACTCGAAAAGTCTTATGAGGTCAGAATATCTGATGTCAGGGTCTTCTGCGTTAAATACGCATCCGACAAGTGTCCTGTTGTTCTTCTTTGCAGCTGCACAGAGAGTGTAGCCTGCGGAATTCGTAAATCCCGTCTTACCGCCTGCATAGTATTCGTAACCGTATGTTGTTGTGTTTACGAACCTGTTGCTGTTGGCAAGGTCTCTCTCGCTGCTGTATTTGTTGGTAGCGCTGATCGTATAGTTAAGAGTCTTGGCGATCTCTGAATAGTTCGTGTTGGTTACGGCTTCGTTAAGGATAAGAGCCATATCGTAAGGTGTAGTAACGTTGTTGGGGTCTGAAAGACCGTAAGCAGAAGAGAAGTGGGTGTTGATGCAGCCGAGTTCTGAAGCCTTGGCGTTCATTATCTCGCAGAAGCCTGCTTCCGTGCCGCCCATGTACATGCCGAGCGCAAGGCTGGCATCGTTGGCTGACTTGAGGACTGCAGCATAAATGAGATCCTGTACGCTGATCTCTTCGCCTTCCTGAAGACCGAGCTTAACATAGTCTGAAGTGATCTCGTCCATTGCTTCGGCAATCTCTTCGGTGATGGTGACGGTCTCGTTCATGTCGAGACGCTCCAATGCCAGAAGGACAGTCATGACCTTAGTCATTGAGGCAGGCTCTTTCTGGACATCGTAATCACTGCCCAAAAGGATAGTGCCGCTGGTGGCATCGTAAAGAATATAAGAAGAAGCGGAGATCTCAGGAGCATCCTCATGAACTTCGCTTAAAAGGTCAGTTTTGCGCTCTGAAGCGGTGACGATGCCGTCGTTGGGATCGTCAGGACGTGTTTCATCGGCCGCAACAATTGTGCCTGTGGAAGCCAAAATGCTTGAAACAGTGATGAAAAGGGCAGTTATGCCGGTTAAGATCTTTTTACCGAATGCTTTCATAAGGTCTCCCATTTTGATTTTGACCATAACATTATATTTTCTTTTGAGGAAAAAACAAATAAAAACGCGTTAGTGTAATTTTAATTAAAAATATAAAGCGATTTACTGTATAATTAGCGAGGTTACGAAATGGAGCATTAAATGGCAATTATTAAGACTACAGATAAAGACAAGCTTGACTTTGACGCCGCTATATCGGAGCTTAGTGAGTATTTTTCATCTCTGGGAGCACGCAAGGGAAGAACTTTAACATATAACGTCCTAACTTACGGATGTCAGCTCAATGAATCTGATTCCGAGAAACTCACGGGCATGCTGACTTCAATGGGACTTAAGGAATCTTCCGGCGGAGAGCTCGATGCTGCCGATGTCATCGTTTTCAACACATGCTCTGTCAGAGAGAATGCTGACAGACACCTGTTCGGCAATCTCGGTGTTTTCAAGGCGCTCAAGAAGACTGACAGGGATGTGATCATCGCTGTTTGCGGATGCATGATGAAGGTTCCCGAGAATGTCGCAAAGATCAAGAAATCCTATCCTTATGTGGATCTTGTTTTCGATCCCCAGCAGATACACAGATTTCCTGTCCTTCTGAGAGATTCGATAAGAGACAAGAAGCAGATGGTAAATATATCTGCTGACGACTATATTGCGGAAGACAGCTTTTTCCCGATCGACAGAAAAAGAAAGTTCAGGGCTCTCGTGCCCATCATGTACGGATGCAATAACTTCTGTTCTTACTGCATCGTTCCTTATGCAAGAGGCAGGGAGAGATCAAGGGATTTCGATGAGATCGTTAGAGAACTCGCAGATCTTGCTTCCAAGGGATATAAGGAAGTAATGCTCTTAGGCCAGAACGTCAATTCCTATAAGGGTGAAGGCGGAAAGACATTTGCTGATATCTTAAGAGCGGCATCTGATTTCAAGGAATTCTCAAGAGTAAGATTCATGTCTTCACATCCTAAGGACCTCTCTGACGAGGTTATAGACATAATGGCCACAAGACCCAATGTCGAAAAGCATCTCCATCTGGCAATGCAGTCAGGTTCAGATAAAGTCTTAAAGGACATGAGACGTCCTTATACGATCGACAGATTCCTTGAGATAGCCGATAAATTCAGGACCAGGGTCGAAGGCGGATCGCTTACGACTGACATCATCGTAGGATTCCCGGGTGAGACCGAGGAAGACTTTGAGCAGACACTTGTAGCCGTTGATAAGGCAAAGTTCGATGCAACATTTACTTTCCAGTATTCTCCGAGGCCCGGCACGAAGGCCGCTTCTTTCCCTGATCAGATCCCGCAGGATGTAGTGACTGAAAGATTCGGAAGACTTACGGAATATACGAACCGTTTTGCAGAAGAGTCCAATGCCAGACTTGTCGGCAAGACTTACGAAGTGCTTATCGAAGGCATCAGCAAGGCGGGTGACATGACCTTCTCCGGAAGGACAATTACAAATCATCTGGTTAACTTTACGATTCCTTCGGATCTCGGCATCGAGGTAGGTCCTGATATGCTTGAAGGCAGGCTCTGCGAGGTCAGGATCGACCGTGCAAGACCTTATTCCGTTGACGGCGTGCTCGTCAGCCTGAAGGGAGAATGAGCATGGTCGATAACAACGGATTTGATGAGAATAACGTAAAAGCGGCCGGCCAGTTCCCGATGAGCCTTTCAGACCTTAAGCCTGAAGAGCTTTCGCCCATGATGCAGCACTACGCCGAGATGAAGGCAAAGTGCGAGGATTCGTTCCTGTTATACAGACTCGGCGACTTTTATGAGATGTTTTTCGATGATGCCGTAAAGGCAGCTAAGATCCTTGAACTCGCACTAACAAGAAGAGACTGCGGTTCAGGTTACAGGGCGCCGATGTGCGGCATTCCTTTCCATGCGTATTCAACATATGCCAACAGGCTTGTCCAGGCAGGATATAAGGTTGCCATCTGCGAGCAGCTCGAAGATCCTTCGGTTGCAACAGGTCTTGTTAAAAGAGGCATCATAAAGATCCTTACACCCGGTACCATCACGGAATCGGGCGGCCTTGAGGACAGAAAGAATAACTTCCTGATGAGTATCTACTGCGTTGGTTCGCAGTTCGGCGTTGCATGCGCGGATATCTCGACAGGTGATTTCGAAGCTACACAGCTGACTCTTACGGATAACGGTGAGCACCTTATAAATCTCATCGGCAAGTATTCTCCGTCAGAGATCATCTATAACTCAAATTTTGAGGGCACTCCCGAACTGTCAGCTATTAGGACAGGTACTGACATCGCACTGACACGCCGTAATGACAGGGACTTCTCCGAAAGCCTTTTCAGGAACAGCGGCGCTGCGGTCCAGGATGCCAAGCTCTTTACCAATCCAGAGATGATGTTCTGCGCCTGTGCAGCTCTCATCCTTTACGCTGAAGAGACTCAGACTGATAAGGTCAGATATCTTGACGTAGTAAGGTGCTATAAGATCTCCGATACGATGGAACTTGATATCGCAACGCGTACGGGATTGGAACTTACTTCGACCATCAGGACAAAACAGAAGAGGGGTTCGCTTCTCTGGGCAATAGACAGGACCAAGACTTCGATGGGCGCAAGACTTCTCCGCAAGTGGGTAGAAGAGCCCTTGATAAGCGTTAAGGCCATAAACAGAAGGCTTGATGCCGTTGAAGAAGCAAAAGAGAAATACATGGCGCGCCAGCAGATCATTGAAGGTCTGTCAGGCCTTTACGATATCGAACGTCTTTCGGGCAAGGTCTCTTTGGGAACATGCAATGCCAGAGATCTTCTGGCGTTGAGAAACTCTTTGCGCAAGATCCCTTTCGTAAGAGAAGGTCTGGAAGAATTCAGTAAGGGCATGTTCAAAGAGATAAAGAATTCAATGGATCCTCTTACTGATATCTGCGAACTTCTCGAGAAGTCCATCAATGAAGATGCGCCCGTTACCGTTAAAGACGGTGACATCATCAAGCGCGGATATAATGCTGAATGTGATGAGCTTTACGACCTTGCAAAGAATGCAAAAGAATACATTCTCCAGCTTGAGAATAACGAGCGCGAGAGGACCGGCATCAAGACTCTCAAGATCGGTTACAACAAGGTGTTCGGATACTTCATCGACATTCCCAGAAGCCAGTCTGACAAGGTGCCTGAAGAGTATGTAAGAAAGCAGACTCTCGTAAACAATGAACGTTATATTACTCCGCAGATCAAGGAACTCGAAGATAAGATCGTATCAGCTTCATCACGCCGTATCGCGCTTGAGTATGAACTTTTTACCGAAGTAAGGGAAAAGGTTTCAGCCGTATCCCAGAAGCTCTTTGATACAGCACGTTCAATTGCTCAGACGGACGTTATCACTTCGCTGGCCGAGCTTGCGGAAGTCGAGAATTACGTTAAGCCTTCTATTGACGATTCAGAAGTCATTGATATCAAGGGCGGAAGACATCCCGTCGTTGAGCAGATGATGAGATCTTCTCATGAGTCATTTGTTCCCAATGACATTACGATGGACGAAGAAAAGAGACTTATGGTACTTACCGGTCCAAATATGGCAGGTAAGTCTACGTTTATGAGACAGACTGCTTTAATCGTTCTCATGGCTCAGATAGGATCTTTTGTTCCTGCACAGAGCGCGAAGATCGGACTTGTGGATCACATCTTTACAAGGATCGGTGCATCCGACGATATCTCTACAGGACAGTCAACGTTCATGGTCGAGATGAGGGAAGTGTCTTATATCCTTAAGAATGCTACCCGTAAGAGCTTATTGCTCCTTGATGAGGTAGGAAGAGGTACCAGCACATACGACGGTCTCTCAATTGCATGGGCAGTGATCGAATACATCATCGACCCTAACATTCTTTACAGCAGAACTATTTTCGCTACGCATTATCACGAGCTCAACCAGCTTGAGCGTCTTAACCGCGGAGTCTATAACAATCACGTTGAGGTCAAAGAGGAAGGTGACAGCGTTACATTCCTTCATAAGATCTCATCAGGCGGAACTTCAGACAGTTACGGTATTGAAGTTGCAAGACTTGCAGGGCTTCCTTCAGATGTCCTGCTGCGTTCAAAGGCAATTCTTTCAGAGCTTGAGAGGATCGGAAAGTTCAAGGTCAAGGGTAACCGAGAGAACATGAACAGTGATGAGGAACTCTCCACTGAAGTAATGCCCGGCCAGGAATCTTTCTTTAATCCCGATAACGTTGTTTACCGCAAGGAAGATAAGATCCGTCAGACATTAAGAGAACTCGATCCCACGAGACTTACGCCTATTGAAGCAATGAACATACTCTATGAATTGAAGCAGAAGTGCTCGGAGGAAGAAGTTGGGCAGGATTAATATATTAGATACCAAGACCGCCAATGCCATCAAAGCAGGTGAGGTAATCGAGCGTCCTGTTTCAGTTGTCAAAGAGCTGATTGATAACGCGATAGACAGCGGCGCTACCAGGATCACCGTAGAATTTGCAGGCGGCGGAATATCGCTTATCCGCGTAACCGACGACGGATGCGGCATGGACAGTGAAGATGCGGAAAAGGCTTTTCTCATTCACGCGACATCAAAGCTTCACTCGATCGAAGATATTTATTCTCTCTCGACAAACGGATTCAGAGGCGAGGCTCTCGCTTCAATTGCTGCGTGCTCAGATGTAACTCTCACTACATGCCTTAAAGGTGAGAATGAAGGAACCAAAGTTGTCTATGAAGACGGTTCCCTAAAAGGCGTTTACGATAACGCGGCATGCACCGGAACTACTGTTGAGGTAAGAAATCTATTTAAGAATCTTCCTGCAAGATATAAGTTCCTTAAGAAAGATTCTACTGAAGGAATGTATATAACGGGACTTATCGAAAAGATAGTCGTTATTGCACCCGAGATATCAATAAAGCTTATCAAGGACGGATCAGTCTTATTTACCACGCCTGGCAACGGATCTTCACTTGATGCAGTATATGCCGTTTATGGTAAAGAGACAGCAAAAGCTCTGGTCCCCGTCAGCTTCAAATATGAGGGAGGAAGGATCGAAGGATTTACCGGAATGACTTCTTTTGTCAGAGGCAACAGAGGCCTTCAGGTAGTCTATGTCAACGGAAGACTCATCCACAGCAAGACAGTATCGGCTGCCATCGATGAGGCTTATAAGAACGCAGTAATGAAGAACAAGTTTCCTATATGTTTCCTCATGATCTACTGCGAACCCGGAACTGTCGATGTTAACGTTCATCCGCAGAAGAGCGAAGTAAAATTCAGCAATGACGGAGATATCTTCAGACTTGTTTATCACGGCATTAAAGATGCGCTTAACAAGAACGGTGAAGCAGGAACTCTGTTCGGAGGCATAGCTTCGAAGGAAGAAGAGGATACCAATACGGGAACGCAGCTCAGATACGATTTCTCGGCAACCGCATCTGCTTCCAAAGCATCTTCAAAGCCTTCATATTCGACAGCGTCACATAAACTCGGAAACAGCCAGCAGGGCGATCCGGCGGCAGCCAACAAACTGCTTCAGATCCTATCTGATTTTAAGCCTGATCTTGAAGCACTGAAGGAGACACCCGATGAGCCTAAAGCTATTGAAGAAAAGGCTTCATATGAAGTTGTTTCTTTATTTTCGGGCGAGCCTGAGGCACCTGCTCCGGCCATCATTGAGGATGTGGCAGAGAACAGGACTTTGACCGATATTGACAGACTTGCTGCGGCTGACTTTGTCGGAATAATCTTCTCGACTTACATCATCCTTCAGAATGAGGACGTATGCTTTATCGTTGACCAGCATGCTGCCCACGAGAGAGTGCTGTACGAAGAATTCATGGTCAAGAAGAAGCCGGGCGTTGCACCTGCTGTAGAACAGGTCCTTTCTCCTCAGATACTTACGCTGTCGTGGGAAGACTACAGCTTTGTAGAAGATAAGATAGACAGATTTAAAGAGAACGGCTTTGAGCTTGAACTTTTGGGTGACAGACAGATTGCGGTAAGAACTGTGCCTCTCGGCAAAGCCGGAAAGCAGTCAGAAGTATTCAGCGCGATACTTACTGATCTTAAGCGTGAAGTTCCTTCCAAATCAGAGATCTGGTACCAGCTTATCCAGACTACGGCTTGTAAGGCTGCCATAAGAGCAGGCGATAAGATAACACAGCAGGAAGCCATGGTCCTTATCGAAAAGCTTTCCAAGCTTGAAGATCCATATCACTGCGCTCACGGAAGACCGACATTCTTCATTGTCTCCAAGAAAGACTACGAGAAGAATTTTAAGAGAATAGTCTGATGGATAATCTGTTTCCGGTAAAAGGCTTATATTCATATATCCCGATAATCGCAGGGCCTACGGCGAGCGGCAAAAGTGCGCTTGCACTGGAGATCTGCAGACAGGCAGACGGTGAACTTGTCTGTGCCGATTCAATGCAGATCTATAAAGGCCTTGATGTCGGTACTGCAAAAGACACTAAAGAAGAGATAGGAAACGTTCCACACTATCTGACGGATATCATTGAACCCGGAACAGATTTCTCTGTATACGACTATCTCAATACGGCTTTGCCGGTTATTAAGGATATCCTTGAAAGAGGCAAACTTCCCGTAGTATGCGGCGGTACAGGCCAATACATCTCATCCCTTTTATATGGCCTTGATTACGGTAACGGTGATGAGGAAGCAGAGATTAAAGCTACAAAAGAACTTGAAGCAGAATATGCGGAAAAGGGTATCGATCCTTTGTATGCAAGACTTATGGAAGAAGATCCGGAAGCGGCAAAGCAGATCCATCCAAACAACACCAGACGTGTTATCAGGGTGCTTGCCGTTCACAAGGCTCTCGGCATTACTTTCAGCGAGAAGAATAAACGCTCAAAACAAAACGGACCTGAATATCCGTTTAAGGTTTTCATGATCGACTGGGACAGGGAAGTGCTCTACGACAGGATCAATAAGCGCGTCGGCATAATGCTAGATAATGGTATTGTTGAAGAAGCAAAAATGCTTCTCGAATCCGGTGTGGACAGAAAGTCTACATGCTGGCAGGCCATCGGTTATAAGGAGATGCTTAAATATATCGAAGGCGAAGAGTCTTTGGATGAGGCAGCCGACAGAATAAGGATAGGTACCAGGCATTATGCCAAGCGTCAGCTCACGTGGTTTAGAAGCATGGGGGATGACGTGATACGCATTAAGCCTGATGCGCCTGAAAAGAATTCCAAAGTAGTTTTGGATCAATGCAGATAAAAAAGTGCTGAAAATTAGTTTCAGCACTTTAATGTATCAAACTAATTTGATATAATAAGGAAAATTTCAAGACTAGTATCAACTTTTGTTTGAACTGGTGATTTTACTTGAAAATACGCTGTCAGCAACGATAATTATATTAAAACGTTGGGCCCATGCAGAAAGGAGGTAGTTAATCAATTGTATAACGATGTAAACCAACTACCTTGCCGAGAATTCTGCAACCTTCTGTATTAAACGGAATCGGCGAATAGGCATCATTTTCAGGAAACAGATAAGGGATACCGTTCTTTTTTCCAAAACGCTTAACTGTAGCTTCGTCATCGATCAAAGCAGCGATGATATCACCTTCATCACAAGTGTTTTGCTTACGGACAATGATGAGATCGCCGTCAAGAATGTGAGCATTGATCATACTGTTACCGCTGACTTTAAGCATGAATGCTTCAGAATCTCCGATAATGGATTTCCCGACAGGGAATGAATCAGTGTAATTCTCATAAGCAAGGATTGGAATTCCGGCAGTGATCTTACCGATAACAGGAATGTTGCGGTAATCATTAAGCTCAGTGACGCTTGCGGAATCGGAGAGATCCTGTTCTGTGCTGTTGGAATTCTGCTTGATAACGATGGCTCTTCTGAGTCCTGGTCTGTATTCGATCCTGCCCAGGCTGTCGAGCTGCTTAAGGTAAGTATGAACTGAGGAAGTTGATTTTAGGCCGACGCCTGCACAAATATCGCGAACCGAAGGCGAGATCTGATTCTTACTGATATAGTCGCATAAATAGTTGTAAACGCGTTCAATTGTTTTGTCGCCGGACTGCATAAACTATCCTCCAAACATATTTTCTAAGTTAATAATATCATTCTTTTCAATTGTGTCAAACAATTGTTCAGTTTGAAATTTAATAAAGGAGTATGCTCATGGACGAAAGTGACAAGAAGAAAAAGAAAAAACGTACAAACAGCTATGATGACGCTTTGGACAATGCAGCTTCCTTTGAAGAAGCAAGAGCCATCATCAATGCAAGGCTCAATCATCTTTGCATAGATCTTTCTGATTGTCCTGAAGTCGAGAACCGGCTGATCAGGGAGATCAACAAAGCATATGAGGAACAGAATGTAAACCTTATGGATCTTTATGCCGGGTTCTATTCGCCATGTAAGGTATCAGATACCGTTTTCGTGCCAAGAGGACATGGCGACATGAACGACGTCATGATCGATTTCTCTGAAGGCTTCGATGAATTCATAGAGTCACTCGAAGAAACTTATGTAAACAATATCATGAGAAGAAGGCGGGCAGCCGTCCTCCTGAAGAGGATGCTTTCGATGAAGCTGCCTTATTCAAGGCTTATGTATCTGTATTACTATAAGAAACTTGATCCGATTGTAATAATCGATGATCTGTATATAAGCAGGGCGACCTTTTACCGGATCAAATCCGTAGCAATCAATATGCTGACAAGCATGTATTTTACGCCGGGTGACCAGGATCCTGAGGAGAAGGGTGGAAGCAAATGACTAGATAATGCCACTTCTTACTTATGGTAAACAATGCTATAATCGCCTCTAGCAGGTAAAAATATGGCAGTTAATCAGGAAGACAGAAATTCGGATATCATCCAGGCAGGTAATGGCAAGAGCAATGCTGTGCTCGATTTTTTTGGTTGCTCTTACCGTGCTACCGTAAGACTTATCAAGGGACTTCCTTCAAGGTTTGTTAATTACTTCAAACGTAAGATCAAGGAATACCGCAACAGACCCAAGAGGACTGACATCAGCCGTGTATATGTTGTCGTAGGCTATACGACCAAAAAGCGTGTGGATGAAAAGTTCAATGCGGAAAGAAGAATGATGATAATAAGAAGGGGCCTTCTTATTTTAATCTTTATTCTTATCTTTTTTATTGCAGTGGACAGGATCACAGGGCTCGTTAACTACGGAGAGATGGCTCAGATATTCGGTATCGATTCCTGGGATGAAGTAGTTGAGAACGATCCTTTTGAAGACAGAACGACACAAACTTCTGCTACTGCCGTTACAGAGATGACTATAAGCACCTGATTGCCAGCTTATCATACCTAAAAAGTATAATTGTAATACCAAAAATGAAAGTTCAAATTTCTGAACTTTCATTTTTTAATTTCCTATTGAAATTGGAAAAATCTTGTAATACTATACATAACGATTGGTTTAAACTAGGTCCTAATACCTATGCTTTCAGTCTACAAAATGAATAATTAGCCTGGCGAACTTGCAAAATTAAATTCCAGGCAGAAGAAAGGTGGAAATCTTATGGATTACAAGATTGAGAATGAGTATCTTAATGGTCTCATGCAGAAGGTTATGGCAAGGAATGCTAATGAGCCCGAGTTCTTCCAGGCTGTTTATGAATTCCTTAACTCTATTGCTCCGGCACTTCCCGTACACCCTGAGCTTATCGAGAAGCAGGTTCTTGAGAGAATCGTAGAGCCTGAGCGTCAGATCATGTTCAGAGTTGCTTGGATCGATGACGCAGGCAGAATTCAGGTTAACCGTGGTTACAGAATTCAGTTCAACAGTGCTATCGGACCTTACAAGGGAGGTCTCAGACTCCATCCCTCTGTTAACCTCAGCATCCTTAAGTTCCTCGGCTTCGAGCAGATCTTCAAGAACTCACTCACAGGTCTCCCTATGGGCGGCGCTAAGGGTGGTTCCGACTTCGACCCTAAGGGTAAGTCTGACAACGAAGTAATGGCTTTCTGCCAGAGCTTCATGCGTGAGCTTTACAGACATATCGGACCTGACCTCGATGTACCTGCAGGTGATATCGGTACAGGCGCAAGAGAAATCGGCTTCATGTTTGGTCAGTACAAGAAGATAGTTAACGAGTTCTCCGGCGTACTCACAGGTAAGAAGCTTTCATTCGGCGGTTCACTCGCCAGAACAGAAGCTACAGGTTATGGTCTCTGCTACTTCGTAGATGCTCTCCTCCACGAGAAGATGAACACATCTTTCGAGGGCAAGACAGTTGTTATCTCCGGTTCCGGTAACGTTGCTATCTATGCTACACAGAAGGCTCAGCAGCTCGGCGCTAAGGTTGTTGCTCTCTCTGACTCTAATGGTTATGTATATGATCCTGAGGGCATCAAGCTTGATATCGTTAAGGACATCAAGGAAGTTAAGAGAGGCAGAATCAGCGAGTATGCTGACAGAGTTCCTTCCGCTAAATACACAGCAGATGAGAATGGTTCAAAGGGCATCTGGACAATTCCTTGCGACATCGCTCTTCCTTGCGCTACACAGAACGAGCTCGGAATCGAGTCTGCTAAGACACTCGTTGCTAACGGCGTAAAGGTTGTCGGTGAGGGCGCTAACATGCCTACAACACTCGAAGCTACAAAGTTCTTCCAGGAGAACGGCGTATTCTTCACACCTGGTAAGGCTTCCAATGCCGGCGGTGTTGCTACATCCGGTCTTGAGATGTGCCAGAACAGCGCTCGTCTTTCTTGGACATTCGAGGAAGTTGACGCTAAGCTCAAGGACATCATGGAGAACATCTTCCACACAGTTGATAAGACAGCTACTGAAGTCGGCTGTGAGAACAACTTCGTTGTCGGCGCTAATATTGCCGGTCTCCTTAAGGTTTCTGACGCTATGATCGCTCAGGGCTGCATCTGATAGTAGACTTAATAAACTGAAATAGTTGAGGGCTGCGGTATTTATCGCAGCCCTTTTACTTTGAAAATCGAACTGTTTTTTCTTATACGAAATATACAAAAGACGGCTATTTGCCACAGTTTTCTTTTACTCTTATTCGTTTGGCATCATTGGTGTTGATGATATAATTTAATGTCTTTTGAAAAGGAATATATAAGTGGAGATAATTAACTGAAATGAGTAAGATAAGCCATGACGCTGAAGGGAATAAACCCCGCAAGAAGTCTAAGGCAGCAGCATATTTCGTCAGATTCCTGGCAGCCGTTCTCGGCCTTGCCATCGGTTTCTGTCTTTACTGGGTTTATATTTTCGGCGATACATTCGTATCAGTACCGGTTGTAAATAAAGAAGATTATTCGACTATGGATCTTTCAGAGGGTGGCAGTACTACCGGTGGAGATGTAACTTCTTCCTGGTTTGATGGTGGTCACACAAGACTTTACTATGATCCGTCACATCCGATCATTGAGGTTAAGCAGAAGGATCCTAATATTGAGAACATCCTTGTATTCGGTATTGATGCCAGAGGCACGGATGACTATGCATGCCGTACAGACTGCATGATGATCCTTTCTATAAATAAAAAAGATAATTCCTTAAAGATTATTTCTCTCATGAGAGATACGGCCGTATATATCGGTGATACCGAAGACACACTTGGAACCAGACTTAACAAGCTTAATTCCGCTTACCATTTCGGTGGTGTCGGCGAGATGATCAACACGATCAACGTTATCTTCGACCTTGATATCCAGCGTTTTGTTATGTTCGATTTCGGCAGTGCAGCAGAGATCATCGACCTGTGTGGTGGTGTTGAGATAGATGTCAGACCTGAGGAGTTATCCTATTTGAACGAGGACCTTGATGAGTCCCGCGCTCTTGATGGTAATACATCTCCTCATATAACATCAGGCGGCGTTCAGGTTTTGGACGGACATCAGGCTGTTGCATGGTCAAGAATCAGGCATCTGGATTCGGATTTTGCCAGGGCTTCCAGACAAAGAACAGTTGCTACTGCTTTGATGACAAAAGTAAACGGCATGTCTTATGGCCAAAAACTTCAGCTTTTAAACGATTCGGCAGGCGTATTCGAGACAAATATGAATACTGCTGATATAATGCGTGTGGCATTGAATTGTTTTGCATGCTTGGAAAATAGAGAAGAATACAGATTCCCTGAGGATGGAACTTACACTGTTCAGAACGATCCTTGGATGATGTTGATAGATTTTGACGAACAAAAACAAAGAATAAACGACTATATTTGGGGTGAATAAAGATGAGTAAGACAGTTGCAACTTGTATTGCCGAGACTAACCTTATACAGGGTGAACCTCAGGAGAACGTATTCTTTCTTACGCTTTCACGTAAGATCGAAGACTTCCCGAACGAGTTCTTAAGAACAGCCAGATCTACATCTCCGATCCAGATCTGCGCGATCTTCTCGACAATCGGTCCCGACAATCTTTCTGCTGTATTGAACCTTGAGCTCAATGCGGAGCTCGAAAAGATCGTAGCCGCTTGCTCCAATCAGGCAGTTCTTGATTTCGACGGTTTTGCAAACCAGGTAATCAACACCCTCAACGTTAAGGTATGTAATTTCGCTGCTAATAAGGGAACACAGTTCAAGACATCAATGTCAATGTTCGTCATCGAAGGCGATATCCTCCGTGTTATCCATGTCGGTATTACTAAGGCAGTATTATTCAGAAACAACCGCATCATGCTCCTTACAGAAGAGCAGACTGTTGCGCACAGATATGTACAGATGGGTGCCATCCAGGCTTCCGAAGAGCTCACACACCCTGAGAACATGAATCTTACACAGTATCTCGGTAAGATGCCTCAGGAAGGTCCCGTTAACGCAGATAAGAAGGTTCACTTAAAGCTCCAGGACGATGACGAATTGTTTCTCATGGGCGTAGGCTTATCAAGAAAGCTTCCTTCCCAGATGCGTAACTCCATCATCGCAAAGCCCTTATCTACTGAAGTTAAGTCCAAGGAAATCATCAATGCAGCAGTAAGCTATGGCCTGAAAGCAGGTCTTACACTCATCGATATCAAGGTTGAGTCTACATTCCTTCTTCCGGGTGACGCTGTTATCAACAATAACCTCAAGAGCGATGCCCAGGTAGCTAAGTCCGGCAACGCTTCAAAGGCAAAGTCCAACGCTTACAGCAATTTCGATTCTGACGAAGATTCATCCGATACGATCAACTTTGTACCCGGTGAAGCAGGCAACGGCATTTCCGATGAGGAAGAAGAGCCCATCGTTAACGAGAAGAAGGAGAAGGCAAAGACTGTCATCATTCCTATAGTTATCTTCATCGTCTGCATTGTTCTCGGATTCGGTGTTACATTCATGATCTTCAACATGAAGAATCTCATCAACTTCAATGAGACAACAACATCACTTGCAAATGCAAACGCAGTAGGCTCAGTCCTTTATGCATCAAGTGACGGTGTTCCGGTATATTCATCTGCATCACTTGACGGTACGGTCATTGCACAGCTTAAGCGCGGCGACGTAGTTACGCTCCAGGAAAAAGTTGATGATACTTTCTCCAAGATTATTACAGCTAACAACGTAACAGGTTATATCCTTACCGCTCAGCTTCTTGATCATGATCCTACACTTAATGATCCTACAACAGTTGTGACCGGTGATCCCACACCTGTTCCGGTTACCACAACAACAGAAACAGCTGCATCCATTGAGACAACAGCCGTTCAGACAGACAGAATCAATCATGGCGGCGGAAACACAACAACTACGACTACTACAGCTGAGGAGACAACTACTACAGTAGATCCTAACTCAATCGAACCTGGTGAATCTACTACAGAATCTACAACGGAATCCACAACAGAATCTACGACTGAATCCACGACGGAATCTACAACTGAATCCACAACGGAATCTACTACTGAGGATACGACTCCTACGGCAGGGGATACTCCCGCACCCGCTAACGATACACCTGCGCCTGGCGGAGAAGACGGAACAGTTTAATCTACTTCTAATGTAATTATTAAAGAGGATGTCACGATGCGGCATCCTTTTTTCTTTGTGTTTTAGAGAAAAACGGATTTCGCGAGCAACAAATAAAATACCCGCTGACAAAGTAGCCGGCGGGTATTGATGTTTATGTAATCAGAACTATTAATTAATAGCGGAACAATTCCTTGTAGAGAACTCTTACCGCATAAGAACAGTAGGATTCGGATACACCGAACATCATGGAGATCTCGGATGCGCCCTGGTTGACGATGCGGAGGTTGATGCCGGCATTGGAGAGGGCAGAAGCCGCTCTTGCCATGATACCTACGGAATTTGCCATAGCTTCACCGACAATCATGACGATTGCGAGGTCTCTGTCTACCTTAACGTCAGCTTCAAGCTCTTTCTTGATCCTGTCTACGATGATTGCTTCTTTCTCCTCTGTGAAATACTTCTTGCGGAGAACGATTGTTACTGTATCGATTCCGGAAGGAATGTGGTCGATGGAGATAGCTTCATCAGAGAAGATCTTTAGGAGCTGTGCAAGGAAGCCGACCTGACGGTTCATCATGTACTTGCTTACTGTTACCGTAGCAAAGCCCTTGTCGCCCGCGATACCTGTTACGAGTGAATCGTAGTGTGAACGCTTGGATACGATCATTGTGCCCTTGGCGGAAGGGTTGTTTGTATTCTTGATGTTGAGAGGAATACCGCGTGCGAAAACAGGATAGATTGCCTCTTCGTGAAGAACTGTAAATCCGGCATAAGAAAGCTCACGCATCTCGTCATATGTGATCTCCGTGATAGGGAAGGGGTTCTTTACGAGGTTGGGGTTAACAGCGAAAACGTTGTCAACGTCTGTCCAGTTCTCATATACGTCAGCGCCAACGGCTGCTGCGAGGATTGAGCCTGTGATGTCAGAACCGCCTCTGGAGAATGTGATGATCTTACCTGTCTTGGATACACCGTAGAATCCGGGGAATACGAGGATAACTCCTGTCTCATCCTTGAGCTTTGCGAGGTTGTCATATGACTCAGGGAGGATTACTGCCTTGCCTGCTTCATCGTGCTCCAAGTAAAGACCGCATTCTTCGGGATTGCAGTATTTAGCAGGGTGGCCTGTTGATGTGAGGTAAAAAGCTACGAGTCTTGCGCAGCAGTCTTCACCCATGGCCTTGACTGAATCAAGATAAGCTACATCTTCTGTATAGTCTGCCTTAACGATCTTGAGGAGTCTTTCCTCGATGTCGGGAAGCACCTTTTCGACATTAAGTTCATCGGCGATCTCTTCGTAACGTGCAAGGACAGCCTGAACTTCCTTGTCGTAGGATTCTCCTGCGATTCTTGCTTTGGCAACGGCAATGAGAAGGTCCGTCACCTTGATGTCGTCCTTTGTACGCTTACCGGGCGCTGATACGACCATGATCTTTCGATCCTCGTCTGCTAAGAGAATGTTGCAGACCTTCTGAATCTGGAATGCGTTGGCAAGAGATGATCCGCCGAATTTAGTAACTTTCATTGTTTTGTGCTCCTTGACTTGTCATATAGCCATATAATAATATCACAGGCGCGAAAAAATATGATTATAATTATTTTGATGCGTAGAAATTAGACGGTTTTAACACTGCCGCTAAGCAAATAGGAGTTTTCTTTGAACATTTTCAAAGCGATGAAGCCTGAAAAAGTATATGAAAGCCTTGTCCACATTCCGTGGGAAGAGCTTTACGGCAGCGGTATAGAGACGGCGCTTCTTGATTTCGACAATACGCTCGGACCCGATCACGCCACTGAGCCTGAAGAATATAGCTATGAGTGCGTAAAGATGATCGAAGAAAGGGGAATAAAGTGCTGTCTGGTATCCAACGCCAAGTCCGGAAGGTCTGCCAAGATAGCTGAAATGCTTGGTATTCCTGTCGTTACCTATGCGAATAAACCGGGAACGTCAGGTATCTTCCGTGCCATAGAACTCATGAAGACCACGCCTGCCAAGAGCGTTATGGTCGGAGATCAGGTATTTACCGATGTCATTGCAGGCAACAGGGCGGGGGTAAGAACCTTCATGGTAGAGAAGCTTCACAAGAAGGAAATCTGGTACGTCCTTTTGAAGAGACCATTCGAGAAACTGGTAAGACTTATCGGTAGATTTTGATAATATGACTAAAAAGCTTTGGCTACTTGCATAGAATGACTCTTTCAAGTAAAATTACACAGTTAAGCACTTATTTATTTAAAAAAGGAGAATAATTTATGATCAGCGCAGGAGACTTCAGAAACGGTTTGTGTTTTGAGATGGACGATCAGGTTTATCAGGTCGTTGAGTTCCAGCACGTTAAGCCCGGTAAAGGAGCTGCTTTCGTAAGAACAAAGTACAAGAATGTTAAGACAGGATCTGTAGTTGAAAGATCTTTTAACCCTAACGAGAAGTTTGAGCAGGCTCAGCTTACAAGACAGGATATGCAGTATATCTATTCTGACGGCGATCTCTACTACTTTATGGATCAGGAAACATATGAGCAGACACCTATCCACCAGGATAAGATCGGTGACGGCATCAAGTTCCTCAAGGAAGAGATGGTTTGCAAGGTTGTATCTTACAAGGGCGATATCTTCCAGGTAGAGCTTCCTATCACAGTTGTTCTTGAGATCACAGAGTGTGAGCCCGGCGTAAAGGGTGATACAGCAAACAACGCTTCCAAGTATGCTACTCTTGAGACAGGTGCTGTTGTTAAGGTACCTCTCTTTGTTAACCAGGGTGAGAAGATCAAGGTTGACACAAGAACAGGCGAATATCTCGAAAGAGCTTAATTCAGTTAATTCAGCTGCCGCCCGCGGAATTGTATCCGCCTGCGGCAGTTTTTATCCGCACCTTTAAAGTTTAGAACATTCAAGGAATCGATATGGAAGACAATACTAACATCGAATCCATAAAAGGCGATCGTTCAATGACCCAGGGCTTTGTAGCCCAGTACGCATCTGAAGCTGCGCTCCAGATAGATGGTGTTTTGTCATTGGTTCCTTCTTTTGCTGTTGCACTTAAGGAAAAAGCAGGTGTGGTACATGAAGGCAAAGGGGTACGAGTTGTTTTCGGTGATGCCGAAGAAGGAACCGTATCGATCACCGTATATCCTGTTGTTAAGTACGGAATGATCATTCCCGAGATTGCCTGGATGATTCAGGAAAAAGTTAAAAAGGACGTCGAGCGCTTTACCGGACTTACGGTAGAGAGTGTCGACGTTTATGTTTGCGGGGTTGAGGAGGTTTCATGAATTCCTTTATCAGAGCATTGATGTTCATTTATTCAGTCGTAATAGCCGTCATTTCTGTCGTGCTGTTATACGCGCTTGTTGATGATGGTATCTTTGCGGATATCCTGTCACCTCTGTCCACGATCGTTACCGGCCCTATAAGCAGATATATCTATCTCGGCGTTCTGATGCTTCTTTTCATAACGTCGATCGTTTCCATAATGAATATCATCACATCAGGAAGACTCAACCGTACAAGACTCAGAAAGAATGATATCGGTACAGTTGATATCGGACCTGATGCCATCGAGAGTATCGCACTCAATGCAGCAAAGTCTGCACAGGTCGGTATCAAGAGCGCCAGATGCCATGTTGCTCCTGCCAAGAACCAGGCTCTTAAAGTAACGGTATCCACAGAGCTCTATTCAAATGTTGAGATTCCTTCTTCCATGGCCAAGGTACAGGAGAAGGTAAAGAAGGATATCGAGAGATATACCGGTATCGCAGTAGAACAGGTTATCGTCAGAGTCTCTAAGGTTGAGCAGGCTCAGACAAAGGTTGAGAGCAGATAATAATGGAAAGGTTTTTATCCAAACTTTTCGAGAAACTCCGTAACACCAAGGCTGGTGTTATATTTGCTGTCCTGTTCTTTATCATCGGATTATTACTTTGCATTTTCGGGTTCTTTAAGACCCTTTTTATCATATTAATGACAGCGGTAGGCTTCTTTGTAGGTTCGTTCCTCTTTTCCGATACGAGCAAGTTCAAGAAATTCCTTGATAGGATTTTGCCTCCGGGGAGGTTCAGATGAGTAGAATCGAGACACGTGAGCAAGCAATGCAACTTCTGTTCCAAATTGGTTTCAGAAATGACCCCATCAGCAATCAGATAGAGACTTTCAAGGAGAATTTCCCTGAAGTAATTGAGGATGAAGCATATTTCCTCGACATCGTTTACGGTGTCATTAACAGCAGGAATGAGCTTGATGAGAAGTTCGTTCCTTTCCTTAAGAACTGGAAGCTCGAGCGTCTTCCTCAGACAGACAGGATCATTCTCGAGATCGCAGTATATGAGATCCTCACTGTTGAGGAGATCCCTACATCCGTATCCATCAATGAGGCAGTCAAGCTTGCCAAGAAGTATGGTACAGATAATTCATCATCTTACATCAACGGCGTATTGAGCAACTTCGTTAAGAGTATCTGAACTCATGTTCGATTTTGATAGCGTAAGCCGTCTTAACGGCTACATAAAACAATCCCTTGCTGACAATCCTTATCTTGCCGATTTTTCCGTAGTGGGCGAGATATCGCAGTACACTGTGTCTTCTAGGGGTCATGCTTATTTCTCTATCAAAGATGACCAGTGCGTTATTAACTGCGCTATTTTCGCAAGACAGAGATCACAGCTTAAGATCGAACCTGAGATCGGTATGAAGGTCAAGGTTTTCGGCGGTGTTGATTTCTATGCACAGGGCGGAAAACTCCAGGTGATCGCCACAAAGATCGAAGAGATGGGCGCAGGCGATCTTCATGAGCAGTTTAATAAGCTTTTCAAGAAACTTCAGGACGAAGGACTTTTCGATGGCAGTCACAAGAAAGCAATACCGATCCTTCCCAGGCGTATCGGCGTGGTAACTTCAGCATCAGGAAAAGTAATTGCCGATATCGTTAACACGATCCGGAAAAGAAATCCCCATCACGATGTTCTTCTTTATCCCGCAAGCGTACAGGGTGCAGAGTGCCCTCCTGAAGTAATTGCAGGAATCCAATACTTTAATATAGAGAAAAACGTTGACGTAATCATTGTCGCAAGAGGCGGCGGTTCTTATGAAGAGCTCTTCTGCTTTAATGACGAGGGTATAGCACGAGCAGTATATGCAAGTGAGATCCCTGTTATCTCCGCGATCGGTCATGAGCCTGATTATACTATTATCGACTATGTGGCTGATGTCAGGGCAGCTACGCCTACAGCAGCAGGTGAGATGGTAATCGCTTCATACGCTGACCAGAAGAAAGACATAGATAATCTTGCACTTAATCTTGATATATCGATCAACCAGTTCATCGATTCCAGACGCAAGGCTTTAGATGTATATAAGAATCATAAGGCACTTCATTCTCCCGCATATTATGCGAGTGAGCAACAGGCAGTGGTAAGAGAACTCAGGACAAGACTTGAAGCTCTGTCCGGAAACTTCGTAAAGCAGACTGCTTCCGAGATCAATGAGGTTAAGGTAAGACTAGATGCGCTCAATCCCGGAAACGTTCTTAAGAGAGGTTACTCTTATGTGTGTGACGGCGACGGTAAGGCGATCGAATCAGTCAGGTCTGTCAAAATGGGTGACAATGTAAGCATCGTTCTGTCTGACGGTGTTTTGTTAAGTGAGATAAAAGACATAGATAATAAAGATGACGGAGGAAATAAGAATGCCTGAGTCTAAAGATAATGAGATGACATATGAAGCATGCATGGCTGAGCTTCGCCAGACAGTTAATAAACTTTCTGAAGGTAAGGCTACTCTTGATGAGTCATTAAAGCTTTATGAGAGAGGAATCGAGCTCGTATCTATCTGCGAGAACAAGTTAAATGAAGTTACTGCAAGGATAGAAGCCGTCAACAAGGCAAACGGCACCACTGATCCTCTTAACATAAGCGAGACCGGAGTCTGATTATGGAAAAAACAGATATTACTACTCTGCTCGAAAAGACAGAGGCGTGGATATTACCTGAACTGGAGAGCATCTTCGATGAGAAGGAAAAAGAAGATGTTACGGTCAAGGCTGCCATGTACAGCCTTATGGCTGGCGGCAAGAGATTAAGGCCGCTCATGATGCATCTTACTTCAGAGATGCTTAATGCAGGTCCTGACAAAGAAGCTGACATCAAGTATTTTGCTGCGACACTTGAGATGCTTCATACATATTCACTTATACATGACGATCTTCCGGGTCTTGATAATGACGAACTCCGCCGCGGAAAGCCCACATGCCATATGGTCTATGGTGAAGGCATCGCCATTCTTGCAGGTGATCTCCTGCTTAATAAGGCAATGGAGAGGATGTTTGCTATCTGCGAAAAGAACCCCGGCTATATTCATGCATCTTCCATGATGGCCGAGAATGCAGGCATCAGGGGAATGCTTGGAGGTCAGAGCATCGATATCGCATCCGAAGACAAGGAGATATCATTAGAGCTTCTGACTGAACTCCAGGAGAAGAAGACAGGCGCATTTATTGAAGCTGCCATCGTAACTCCGTATTATCTTTATAAGAACATGACTCGGGAAGAGAGCGCTTCCGATGAGACTGCAAAAGATCTGAGAAGACTTGCAAATCATATAGGACTTGCCTTCCAGATTAAAGATGACATTCTTGACGTTACTTCCAGCAGTGAGGTATTGGGCAAGAGCACGGGAAAAGACGAAAGAGATTCCAAGGCAACCTTTGTTACCCATCTGGGACTTGATGGAGCAAAGGGAAGACTGGATGAAGAGATAAAGAACATAAAGACGATCCTTGATAAGCTTTCTGCAAAAGGCTTTGATACAAGGGACTATGAGACATTGACGGACTTTCTGGTTAATAGGGACAGATAATGGATTATAAGTATCTCGGAAAGGATATTACACCGGAATCTCTTAAGGCAATGAAGCCGGAAGAGCGTGTTCAGCTGTGTTCCGAGTTAAGAGACAAGATCATAAAAACGGTAGCCGCTAACGGAGGCCATCTTGCAAGTAACTTAGGTGCTGTCGAACTTACTGTTGCTTTACTTTCTGTATTTAACTATAAGCAGGATAAGATAGTTTTCGATGTCGGACACCAGTCTTATTCATATAAGCTTCTCACGGGAAGGTTCGACAGGTTCAATACATTAAGACAGAAAGACGGTATATCGGGATTCCCTAGAATTACCGAATCTCCTTATGATGCTTTTGATACAGGCCACAGTTCCACATCGATCTCTGCTGCGATGGGTATAGCAAGGGCAAGAGATCTTGAAGGCAAGAAGAATGAAGTTGTTGCCATTATCGGTGACGGTGCTCTTACCGGAGGTCTTGCTTATGAAGCAATAAACGATCTCGGTCACAGCAAGACCAGGATGATAATAATCCTCAACGATAATGAGATGAGCATCGACAAGAATGTCGGAGGTCTTTCAAAGCACTTATCCAAGCTCAGAATCTCAACAGGATACATCTCCGCAAAGCAGACAACGGAATCATTCCTCCGTAAGCTCGGTTTTATCGGAAGAGGTCTTATCAAGATCATCCTTGCGATCAAGGATTTCTTCAGATTCCTTTTGTACCGTAAGAAGCCTTCGATGTTTGAGGATCTCGGCCTTAACTATTACGGTCCTATCGACGGTCATAACATGAATGATCTCATCAAGGCTTTCGAGGCTGCAAAGGATATCAGGGGTCCCGTGCTCATCCACGTTCTGACACAGAAGGGCAGAGGATATGAGCCTGCTGAAACCAATCCTTCTGATTATCATGGTGTAGGACCTTTTGATATCAATACAGGAGTTACCACAAGCAAGAACAGCTATACGACCATATTTGCAAATACGATCACTGAGCTTGCCGTTAAGAACCCTAAGATCGTAGCGATATCTGCCGCCATGACTCTCGGCACGGGTCTCGAAAATTACCAGATGAAATTCCCTTCGAGATTCTTTGACTGTGGAATCGCAGAAGAGCACTGCGTAACCATGGCAGGCGGCCTTGCTGTATCAGGCTTTGTTCCTGTAGTAGCCATTTATTCGTCATTCCTTCAGAGAGCTTATGACGAGATGATCACTGACTGCTGCTTCATGAATAACCATGTTGTTTTTGCGATCGACAGATCCGGATTTGTCGGCAATGACGGACATACGCATCACGGACTTCTTGATATCTCTTATCTCAATTCAATGGTTAATATGACTGTATTCTCGCCGAGAGATTATCAGGATCTTTCCAGATGCCTTAAGTATGCAATAGAGAATGTTAAGGGACCTGTGGCTGTAAGATATCCGAGAGGTGCTTCTCCTTTTGAAGCAAACGGACCTTTGTATTCTGATATTTCAGAGTGTGTTCTCCCTCATGTCGTATGTGATTACGGCAATGATTTTGCGATCGTATCGACAGGCAAGATCTGTGAGGAAGCTGACAGGGCAGTGGAAGTCCTTAAAGAACAGGGTATTTTTGGCAAACACATCAACGTGGCAATGATAAAGCCTATGCCTGCTAAGGAAATATGGGATCTTCTGGTCGGCGTTAAGTATGTATTCAGTCTTGAAGAGGGCATAATCAGCGGAGGCTTCGGTGAGGCACTTGAGCGTGAGCTTCAGATATTGGGATTTGAGCGTGATGTTACAGTTTTTGGTGTCAGAAATCCGATCGTAAGGGCAATGAACCAGAAAGACCAGCTCAAGTATTGCGGCTTGGATGGAGATTCGGTTGCTTCTTCCATCAAGTCTGCTTTATCTAAGTAATTATTTACTTCTGTATTTTTATTCAACAAAGTGATTAAATATATAAAGGCTTAATCTGGAGGTTTTTCTTCATGAATTACGGAATCTGTTCCAATGGTTCCAGAGATACCGGTTATGAGACTGCGATAAAGACGGCTCAAATTCTGAGCGGTCTTGGTGCCGTACCTGTCTTTGAGACCGGCATGGATGAGACCTGCCCTAAGCTTAAGGAAATACCGGGTGTTGTTTTCGCGGACTTCCCGAAAACAGATCTTAAAGCGATCATATCCATCGGCGGTGACGGTACGTTCCTGTCGAAGGTAGCAAAATACAGGGAACTCGATACGGAATTTGTCGGAATCAATTTAGGATCCATAGGATTTCTTAATGAGATAATGATCGAAAGTATTGAGAAGGATCTCGCACAGCTCGTATCCGGTGACTATGACACAATAGACAGGACACAGCTTATTTGCGAAGTGTTCGATAAAGACGGAAAACTGAAAGGAACCAGCGTCTGCCTTAATGACATCATTATCGTCAGAGGCGCAAAACCACACATTACTACGCTTGTTCTTTCGATCGACGGACAGATAATCGAGAGATTCAGGGGCGACGGACTTGTAGTCTCAACGGCAACAGGTTCATCTGCATATTCTTTATCCGCAGGCGGCCCGATCCTCATGCCCAACATGAAGGACATCATCGTAACGCCCATCTGTTCTCATACGTTGAACGGCTACACTTATGTGGCAACTTCTGAAAGTGAGATCAGGATAAGTCTTGAGGAGATCGAGAGTGCACCTCTGATCTGCCCTGACGGAAGGGACTTCGTTGATCTTGAGAGTTACGATTACGTTGTCATCAGAAGATACGATAGAGTCTTAAAGACTGTCTGCCTGAAGAAAGACAGCTTCTTCAGTAATGTAAGAAAGAAGATTGTACAGAGAGGTTACTTCTATGAAAACCGCTAAGAATTCAAGACAGGAACGCATTCTTGCTCTCATTAGGGATAATGATATCTCGACACAGGAAGATCTTACTGCCAAAGTAAATCAGGCAGGTTTTGAGGCAACTCAGGCAACGATCTCAAGAGATATTAAAGAACTTGGTATCATCAAGATCACTCTTCCCAACAGAGCAACAAAATACTGCGTTCTCGACAGAACAGGTGACACTGCTCCCGGAAGACTTCTTGCGGTATTTTCCAACAGTATCGTATCGGTAAATCAGGCGATGAACCTTATCGTTATCAAGACCTTGCCGGGCATGGCACAGGCTGCCGCATCCGCACTTGATTCAATGCATCTTGAAGAATGCACGGGAACAATCGCCGGCGATGATACGATCTTTGCTGCATGCCCTGGAATCGAAGAGGCAAAGGCACTTGCTATCACTATCTCTGACATGATGGAAAAAGGCTGATCTAATGCTTGTAAGACTCGAGATCAGAGATTTTGCCGTAATAAGCAATGTAGTATTTGAGCCCGGAAAAGGACTTAACGTCATCAGCGGTGAGACCGGTGCAGGTAAGAGCCTTATTGTTGATGCTATAAGTCTTATCCTTGGCGCAAAAGCTTCCAGAAATCTTATACGTACAGGCAGTCCTTCTTGCTTTGCAGAAGCAGTTTTCGACTGCTCCGGATTAAATGACGCTGAATTCAAAAAGATCCTTGAAGACAATGGCATAGAAGATGATGACGGAATGCTCATCATCAGCAGGACTGTTTATGACAGCGGTAAATCCGTTGCAAGAGTTAACGGTACCGGTGTAACCAATTCCGTATTAAGAGAGATTTCTTCAATGCTCGTCGATATTCACGGCCAACATGATACTCAGGCGATCTTTGATGAAGCAACGCATGTGAAACTGTTAGACAGATTTGCCGGTGAGAAGTGCGTAAGCCTTCATCGTGAATACTTGAAGAGCCTTCAGGAATTCAAAGCACTGGTGCTTAAGATAAAAGAGATATCATCTTCTCCCGATTATCTTGACCGCCGCCGTGAATACCTTGAGTTTGCAGTAAGTGAGATCGACCAGGCCGCATTTAAAGATGGTGAAGAAGAGATCCTTTATGAGACAAAGAAGAAACTCTCACAAAATGAGCAGCTCTTTGAGAGCCTTACAAATGCCCGGAGTTTTTTGTCGTCAGAAGATTCATATCAAAGCCCCGTACAGGCCTTAACCCAAGCAAGCCGCGAACTTATGAAAGCATCACAGACAGATGACGGCCTTAAAGAAATTGCAGAGCGCGCAAATGCTCTGTCTCTTGATCTTGATGCGCTGGTGTCTGATGTTGAGAAGGTCTTATCTGACCGCAATTACGATGAAGGACTTAAGGAGAGGACCGAGCAGCGCATCGGGCTTCTTTACGAACTCAAGGCAAAGTACGGCGCAACCATTGCTGACATAAACAAGTTTGCTTCTGATTCCAGGAAGGAACTTGAAGACATTGAAAAGAATAAAGATATTCTTCAGGAACTCAAAAAAGAGCGTGTCGTTAAGGAGAAGGAGCTTCTTAAGATAGCAGAAGAACTGTCATCAGAGCGCAAGGCCAGTGCCGTTAAGCTCGAAAAGGCAATCACCAAGGAACTTGCCGATCTTGAGATGCCAAATGCGGTTTTCGAAGTAAGCTTTATAAGAAGGGAAAAGGCGAAGTTCTTCTCGGTGTCAGGTATCGATGATATCGCGTTCAGGTTCAGTGCCAACCCCGGTCAGGAAGTAAGACCGCTTTCTGCTATCGTATCAGGCGGCGAAGCTTCGAGGATCATGCTGGCGGTAAAGAATGTCTTGAGCAAAGTGGATCTCATTCCCACTCTTATTTTCGATGAGATCGATACGGGTGTATCAGGTAAGGCATCACTTGCAATTGCCAATAAACTCAAAGCAATCGCTTCGGCTCATCAGGTATTGTGCGTTACCCATACGGCACAGATCGCCGCTGCTTCAGACAGAGGCTTCGTGCTCACAAAGAACGTCGTATCAGGAAATACTGAAACCGTTTGCACAGTTCTGGATGGCAGGAGCAAGGTCAGCGAAGTATCAAGACTGTTGTCAGGCAGCGATTCTGATTCTTCTTTGAGACTTGCAGAAGACCTCATCAATTCATTAAAGACCTGAACTTATCAGTTATAAGAGATCTTCAGAACTTTCTTCCAGATAAATATCATAAGTAACGCAAGCACGCCTGCGATAAGTACGGTAACCTGTCCTGATGCTATGAGTGATCCGTCGTGATAGTAGCGGGTGTATTCAAGCGCAAATCTGATAGGTATCGTTACTCCTAAGATGATGTAGATGGCACGGACTTTGTTCTTCATCTTATTTGTTATCAGCAAGGCGAAAACATGAAGCAAAATGAATATGACCATATCAACAAGCTGTATGGGGAAGTAGGATCCTGCATGTTCGTTGCTGTAAACTACTGCGAATGGACCGTAGTATTCTTTTCCGTGACAGCATCCGGCAAGAAAGCATCCGATCTTTGCAAGTCCATACATCAGAGGTGCAGACACGACAAATGAAGTCATGACAATATCGGGTTTGTCTCTGATGATGATTCCTGAGATCATCACTCCGGCTACCATGCCGACAGCGGCGCCAAGACCTGAGAATCCAATACCGATACCTTCAGACGTTATCTTAAAGGCAAGCATAAAAGAACCTGCCATTGTACAGACGAAGGAAAGAAGGCTGGTATAGAAGATAGTCTGCTTATTAACTCCGGATTTCCGCATGCGGAATATAGCTGCCGCGTAACCGATCGCAACTGAGAGCATTACGATCAAGGCATAAGGCGACCTGGAAAACTCGGGAATGATTATCTGCATTAAGATCAGAAACCCTGACAATCCTTAAGCATGTAAGCGCACATAGCGATTACAAGGACTATAGCGATGATGCCTGCTGCAAGAATACCGATATAAACCCACATGAGGACCTTGGCGAACTTGCTTTCCTTATACTTAACTCTGGCAATGATCATCAATACCCATGAAGCGACATAGGTTGCGAAAACGATCATTGATGAAACATAAGTGAGCGGTTCAAATGAACTGTTGGATGACAGATCGTCGATGCTTTCGGTGATTCCGGAAAATATACCGGCAAGCACTTCAGGTGCAAACTGGCAGATCAGGGATATGATACAAAGGATATTAGCTTTCTTTCTTCTCTCAGACTGTTCTGCAGGAGTATAAAGATCAGCCTGCTGGATTCCGAGCGTAGCATTATTGCCCTGAACATACTGGGTCTGTGGCTGGTAAGGCGGCTGATACATATAAGCAGGCTGATTAGGATCAGGCTGCGGCTGCTGGTAAACCGGCTGTTGTACAGGCTGCTGATAAACAGGCTGCTGATAAACAGGCTGCTGATAAACAGGCTGCTGTACCGGCTGACCCATCTGGGGATCAACAGGCGGAATCTGAGGCTGCTGTACCGGCTGAACTAAAGGCTGATTATTATTGTTATCCATTATCTTTCCCTCTCCATATAGGCAAGTGCCTTATTTCTTTGAGTATTCTAACATGACGATATCACTCTTTGCATATCTTGTGGGATTTCTGCTTCAAAAACTTTATCTTCAAGTTCAAATGGATCTTTATATTCGATCTTGTAAGCATGAAGCGCGACTCTTCCGATCTTTTCATCGTATATTGAAGCAAGCTCTTTTAGTGCTTCGTTGGGATTGTCATCTGAGAGCGGTCCGTATAAGCCGTCACCAAGAAGGGGGTGGCCGACATGACAGCAATGGGTCCTTATCTGATGACACCGTCCGGTCTCAAGCTTGAATTCGACCAGTGAAATGCCGGCGTTCTCAAAATATTCGATAGTTTTATAGTGTGTGACAGAAGGTTTGCCGTCAGGTACGCAGTCTCTGATCATGACTGAATCGGCGCGTCTTGCGATCGGGAAGGACATTGTTCCTGATCCGGGTTCGAATCTTCCGTAGCAAAGCGCCAGATAGCTTTTCTTTATGTCAGCGCCCGTAACGAGCATATTGTGGGCATAACCGTCTTTTGCGACTATAAGCAGACCTGAAGTTTCCCTGTCCAGACGCATGACGGGGTGGAGCGTGTTTTTCGAGAGGCTCGTAAGAAGCGAATCGTCCAGGTGACCATGCGAAGGATGGGTTACCATACCTGCAGGCTTATTGACGACTGCATAGGACTCTGTCTCATAGAGGATGCTTACATTATCAGGTGGAGTCAGCTTTCCGGAGTTGTCCTCGTATTCGAAAAGAAGTAGGTCACCGGTCTTAACATGCTCCTTGACTTTGGCATGAACGCCGTTGAGATCAACGGTTCCGTATAGTTTTACGCGCTTTATCCATGTGGTGCTCATATTGAATTCGCGCCTCATGATCTGCTGGATTTCGCATCCGTTATATTCACTTTGAACAAAATACTTTATTCTCATTGTTACATTCTAACAAATTATTGACAGATAGGTGTTTTATTTCTACAATACTTAATGGCTTGTCAGAGCCATTCTTAACGATCTTTGACAACTAAATAAACTTTGGAGGTGAGTACCAACGTGCCACAGGTATTGTTTTACATAATTGCGGGCGTTGTTGGACTTATTCTGGGTATTGTAATTACAGCAGCTTATTTTAAATCGGGAATTTCCGGTGAACAAAAGAGGCTTGAGGAGGATATTGCCAAATCTAAGGAGGAAAGCAATGTGCTTCTTGCAAATGCACAGAAAGAAGCAGAGAACAACAAGCGTGATTTGCTTTTGCAGGCGAAGGAAGAAGTATCTCGCGTACGTTCTGAATTAGAGCGTGAAGCCAGAGAGAAAAAACAGGAACTTGCAAAGGAACGCAATAAGCTCGAGCAGAAAGAAGAAAATATCAATCGTATTGAAGCTAATTGTGAACGCAAGCAGGAGGAAATCGAGAAGCGTCAGCAGAATATTGCTGAACTCGAGGCCAGGGCAAAGGATTACGAGCAGCGTAAGAAGACTGAACTTGAAAAGGTCTCAGGTCTTACGATTGCAGATGCCAGAAGCTTAGTGCTTGATGAAGCAAAGCGTGAATATACTCACGATATGGCCTTAATGCTCAAGCAGATGGAAGAGAAGACTAAGCAGGATGCCGATAAGGTCGCAAAAGACATTATCGTTAATGCAATTCAGCGTTACGCATCCGACTACGTTTCTGAAGTCACTGTATCGGTTGTAAATCTTCCTAACGACGAGATGAAGGGTAGAATCATCGGTCGTGAAGGACGTAATATCAGAGCAATCGAGACTATCACGGGAGTCGATCTTATTATCGACGATACTCCTGAAGCAATCGTTCTTTCATCGTTCGATCCTATCAGAAGAGAGATCGCAAGACTTACGATCGAAAGACTTGTTGCAGACGGAAGAATCCATCCGGCCAGAATCGAAGAGATGGCCGGCAAGGCAAGGAAGGAACTCAATCAGACTATTAAATCCGAGGGTGAGAAGGCAGCATTTGATACAGGTGTCATGAACCTGCATCCGGAAGTTATCAAGCTTCTTGGCCGTCTTCGTTACCGCACATCGTACGGACAGAACGTACTGCAGCACTCTATAGAAGTTTCATGGATCGCTGCAATGATGGCGGACGAACTCGGACTTGACAGTAATCTTGCAAGACGCGGCGGTCTTTTGCATGATATCGGTAAGGCAGTGGATTTCGAACAGGAGGGAACACATATCCAGCTTGGTGTCGATATCGCGAAGAAGTATCATGAGAGTCCCGCTGTTATTAACTGCATCGAGGCACATCACGGTGATGTTGAGCCCCAGACTGCAGAAGCTGTACTGGTCGCAGCAGCAGATGCTATTTCAGCTGCAAGGCCCGGAGCAAGAAGAGAGAATCTCGAGACGTACATCAAGAGAATCGAGAAGCTTGAGGAGATCGCTACAAGCTTTGAAGGTGTCGAGAAGAGCTTCGCCATCCAGGCAGGCCGTGAGATTCGTGTTATCGTTTCACCTGATAAGGTATCAGATGACGAAATGACTCTTAAAGCTCGTGATATCTGCAAGAAGATTGAGGATGAACTCGATTATCCCGGACAGATCAAAGTGAATGTCATCAGAGAGACGAGGGCAACTGACGTTGCTAAATAATTATTTATCGCTTTTTATATATATTTATTTAACACGTTAGTATCATCGATCAAAACAAATCAAGGACCTTAAGCCAATACGGCTTGGGGTCCTTTTTGTTTGCCCGGTCATTCGTATGAACAGAGTGCTATTTTTCTTTAATCTTTAACGAAATGGTTTTATTTGCTATACTTTGAAAGAATAAAAAGAATGGGGGTATTGATTTGAGAGTCTGCTTTGTTGGCGATATAGTCGGCAGCGCCGGCCGTCGTGCTTTCAAAACCGTAATTCCCGGATTCCTTAGGGATAACCAAATAGACTGTTGTATCGTCAATGCCGAGAACAGTGTTCACGGTCTTGGTGCTTCGATCAATATACTGAGGGAGCTCGAAAATTCCGGAGCAGATCTTTTCACGATGGGCAACCACACATTCTCGAACAGGGATTTTTTAAGCCAGATCTCAAAGGTTGGTAATGTTGCAAGGCCTGCCAACTTCAGTCCTTCCTGGCCCGGTAATGATTTCTGTATTTTCGAGAAGAACGGCGAAAAACTTGGCGTGTTCAACCTTTTAGGTCAGGTCTATGCCAATGTGCTTCCCGATAATCCGTTCTCATGTGCCGACAGAATAGTTGACAGGCTTAAGAATGTCGAGAAATGCACATCGGTCTTTCTTGATTTCCATTGTGATGCAACATCTGAGAAGTGTGCGATGGGTTATTATCTTGACGGAAGAGTATCCTGTGTTGCCGGAACTCATACCCATGTTCAGACAGCAGATGAGACTATACTTTCCGGCGGAACCGGATATATCACTGACTGTGGCATGAGCGGAGCAAAGGAATCCATCCTTGGAATGACTATCGAGTCTTCGATAAGAAGACTTGCTTATAAACTGCCTGCAAAGTACGAACCTGCCGATGGTCCCGGCTTTGTATGTGGTATTATCTTTGAGACTGATAAAAACGGAAGGTGTACCGCGATTAAACGGTTCTGCGAATATGAATAATTTTTTTGATAAGAGATCGGCAAAGGGTTATGAGGTTTGCGTTCTCTATGCTTTTCTTTCAATCATACTGATCACTGCCGACCAGCTCTTTAAGGTGATGACCGTAAATGAGATAAAGCCTTATGGTCAGGTATTCATCATTGACAATTTCTTCTCTCTTCATTATGCGGAGAATCCGGGAAGTGCGTTTTCTATGTTTGCCGATAAGCCCTGGGGCATTTATTTCCTTTCAGGAGTATCCCTTGTGCTCGGAGTGGTCATCTTGATGCTTATGTTTATTGCTGCAAGAAGATCCATGCAGATGATATCTCTTGCATTCTGTCTGTTGTTCTCAGGTGCCGTAGGCAATCTCATCGACAGAATACGTCTCAGATATGTTATTGACTATTTAAGATTCGACTTTGGTGATTTTACATTCCCGATCTTTAACTTCGCTGATATTTGCGCAGTTTGCGGAACAGTGCTTCTTATCTTCATCATCATTTTCAAATCGAGATACTTCGAGAAGTTCTGGAATGTTCTGTTTAAAAACAAGAAGAACGAGATCATATTAGATCCTGAACAGGAAAAGGAAAAGAATAATGCCGATTGATTCGAAGGTTTGTAATCAGGACGGAGTAAGACTCGACAGCTTTGTTACTGAGTCTTTTGATTCAACATATTCCAGGTCGTTCTACAAGCGCCTTATAGATGACGGCAAAATCACGGTTAACGGTAAAGTAATCACAAAAGCAGGCACAAAGCTTGCTTCGGGTGATGTTGTTGAAGCAGATATTCCTGCGCCCGTGGAAGATGAATCATTTGTTGCACAGGATATTCCTTTGGACATCGTTTATGAAGATTCTGATCTTCTTGTTATCAACAAGCCTCAGGGAATGGTCGTTCATCCTGCGGCCGGCCACAGCGAGGGTACACTTGTAAATGCTCTTCTTGCTCACTGCAAGGATGATCTCTCAGACATCAACGGCGTGTTGAGACCCGGTATCGTTCACAGGATCGATAAGGATACTTCAGGCCTTATGCTTGCCTGCAAGAATAATTTCACGCATTTAAAACTTGCCGACATGCTCTCAAGACATGAGATCGTCAGGGAATACAGAGCACTTGTTTACGGCTTCGTAAAAGAAGACAAGGGCATGGTCGATGCTCCGATTGGAAGATCCACATCTGACAGACGCAAGATGGCTGTAAATAAGGATGGTAAGGCTGCGGTTACTCATTTCGAGGTGCTCGAGAGATTTGGCGAGATATCAGATCTTAAGCTGGTTCTGGAGACCGGAAGAACACATCAGATCAGAGTGCATATGGCATATATCGGACATCCGGTAGTAGGTGATCCCGTTTATGCTTCAAGAAGAAAGACCTATGGTCTTGCCGGTCAGGCTCTTCACAGCCGGGCGATCACGTTCGTTCATCCGAGAACGGGAGAGACGATGCATTTCGAATGCGACCTTCCTGATTACTATCAGGCGGTCATCAACAGTTTTAAGGGCTGATTGTTGACGATAAAGTTAATTAGCATAATAATTCTTTTATAGGAGATCTCACTTGGAAGAAAGAATCGAACAGCTTAGAAATTCAGCACATACTGCAGGTGTTTATGCAAAAAGAGTTGCAGAGTCTTTTGATGTCTCAATAGAGCATGACGGCAACGGATTCATTATCTCAGGTGATACCAAAGACGTGCTGATGGCAAAAGATGCTTTTGTGGCATTGGATAAGCTTTCAAACGATTCTGAGATCGACGGTACTGACATCGATTATCTTATGAATATTGCCAAAGACGGCAGGCTTGAAGAATTCCTGAAAACGTCAGATGAAGTTTTTTATATGACGCCTTCCGGAAGAGCTGTCAAGCCCAGAACTTTGGGTCAGAGACTTTATGTTGATTCATTAAAGCAGTCTGAATTAGTTATCTGCTGCGGCCCTGCCGGAACAGGTAAGACGTTCCTTGGCGTGGCAATGGCTGTTAAGGCTTTGAAGGCCAGGGAAGTATCCAGGATAATCCTGACAAGACCTGCGATCGAAGCAGGTGAGCGCCTTGGTTTTTTGCCCGGTGATATCGAAGAGAAGGTAAATCCTTACATGCGTCCGATTTACGATGCTCTTTCGGCACTCTTAGGTCAGGAAATGTTTGAACGTTATTATGACAAGGGCGTTATCGAAGTTTCTCCTCTGGCATTCATGAGGGGAAGAAACCTTGATGACTGCTTCGTTCTTCTTGATGAGGCGCAGAACACGACTCCTGAACAGATGAAGATGTTCCTTACGCGTCTCGGTGTAAATTGCAGGGCATGTGTTTGCGGTGACTTTACACAGATTGACCTTCCCAGAGGAGTGGAAAACGGCCTTAAGGATGCAATCAACGTTTTAGACGGTGTTGAAGGTATAAAGATAGTGAGTCTCAATGACTCTGATATTGTCAGAAACAGCCTTGTTGCAAGGATTGTAAGAGCGTATGAGAATGCTAAAAAAGGTGATTTATGAGTAATGCCAAGTCTCTAAAACCCAAGGTCCATCAGATCATAACTTTAGCGCTTGCCGCGCTTACCATCGTATTCCTGGTTTTCTACGGATCACTTCCGGTAAGTTACGACTATGAAGTCGGATCTATTGCAAACCAGGACATCTATGCACCCAGAACATTTGCGGATACTTATGAGACCCAGAGAAGAGCCATAGTAGCCAGGGATACCTGTGCCGATGTTTTCGTAAGGTCGGATAAGCAGTCTCAAGAAAGCATTGACCGTGTAGATGATTTCTTTGATCTTGCTGAGCAGGCCAGAAAAAGCGCTACACAGGGAAGAACAGGACAGTCTCCCATTAAACCTGCTGACGCTGCAAGCCAGTTGTCCGTTACTGTTGAACAGACATTGGGTGTTAAGATCGCTCCTGAAGACATTGAAGTTTTCTTTGATACAGGCATGAGCAACACGACATTTACTTATGTCAGAGAGAAGACGACTTCCATAGCCGAACTCATCATGCTGGGTGACGTGAGTGATGCGGTCCTTCATACGAGGATCTCTGAACAGATCAATTCATTCTCCGAATCCAGCCCTTCATATTCCAAGTATTCTGATGCGATGTATGTTGTACTTGCATCGATCCTTGAGCCTAATACCGTTTATGACCAGAAGGCTACTGCAGATTCGGCAAACAACGCATATATTGCAGTTATCAATGAGCCTGTCATGATAGAGAAAGGTACCAAGCTTGTTGAAGCCGGCGCTATCGTTGATGAACATGTTTACAGTAATCTCGTTGAACTTGAGCTCATCAGAGACTCTTCGTTTAACCTCATTATTTTTGCAAGAGCCGTTGTATATGTTCTTGTATTATCGGCAGCTACTGTTGTTTATCTTAATATCGAGCGTAAGAAGCTTAAGGTTGAGACTCCGGTGTTCTACTTGCTTATTACCACATTCCTTGTTACAGTCGGTACTTCGGTTTATTTGTCGACTTTATCAAACCTTCTCTGCATCGTAATCTTCTTTGCAGCGGTCTGTTCGACATATCTTGGTACCCAGAACGGCATCATATTGTCCGTTATAAATCTTCTTTTGGTCTGGCCGATGTACGGATTTGATCCGGAAGTATTCTTCATCAATCTGGTAGGAATCATTCTCTGCTCCATCTTCGCAGGCAGGACGGACAAAATCATCAACAACGCGGCTTTGATATTCTTCCCGACGATTGGAACGATAGCAACAAGCTTTGCATACAACTTCCTTATCGGTAACGCGAGAACCGAATACTTTAATTCACTGGTATATACGTTCATCAGCACGATTGCGTCACTTGTTGCAGCGATAGGTCTGTCTCCTATCTTCGAGCTTGTATGTAATGTCGCTTCACCTGTAAAGCTCATCTCCATGAGCCAGCCGGGACAGCATCTTTTGAAGAGGCTGTTCCTTGAGGCATCAGGTACGTATTCACATTCCATGATGGTCGCAAACCTTGCCGACTCTGCTGCTGAAGCTATCGGCGCAGATGCTCTTCTTTGTAAGGTTGCAGCATACTATCACGATATCGGAAAACTCGAGAATCCCGAGTATTTCACGGAGAACCAGCATGGCGGAGTTAACCCTCATGACAGCCTGACTGTTATGGAGAGCGTTGCCATTATCACAAAGCATCCTGAAGACGGTGTTAAGCTCGCAAAAAAGGAGAGACTCCCCAACGCTGTAATTAAGATAATCGATGAACATCACGGCACGACTTATCCTTCGTATTTCTACCGCAAGGCAGTTGAGGATGCGAAGGCGAGGGGCCTGGAACCGCCGGATGTTAACAACTTCAGATACAGAGGTCATATACCTTCATCAAGAGAGTCTGCAATTGTCATGATCGCAGATACATGTGAAGCTGCAGTAAGATCAATGAAGACAAGTGACGTAGAGAGTGCAGAAAAGCTTATCCGCGTGCTTATCAAAGACAAGATCGATCAGGACCAGCTCATTAATTCCGGTCTTTCTTTTGATGATATCGAGAAGATCGTAATTGCTTTCAAGCAGGTATATGCCGGTGTCTTCCACGAAAGGATCAAGTACCCAGAATGAGAATAGATGTAGTAAACAATGCGGAAGGTTTTTCCGAGGATAAACTTAACGGACTTGATGAATACATCATCAGTCTTTCTGAATCAATCTTAAGCGGAGATTATACTTCGCCCAAGGTAACAAAATCTCTTAAAGATGCTTATGCCACACTGACATTCGTTACTCCGGACGAGATCAAAGAAATCAACCGCGAGCAAAGGAATATCGATAAGGAGACAGATTGTCTTTCATTCCCTATGTTGGAACTCACTGAAGGCGAGTTCGACATGATACCTGACAGCGGTGATTTTGAGACCGATGAAGACGGTAATCAGATCCTTTGTTATGGAGACATTCTTATTAATCCCGTTGCCTGCGAAGTGCAGGCTGAAAGCTACGGACATTCATTTGAGAGAGAAGCAATGTTCCTCATCGCGCATTCTCTTTTGCACCTTTTGGGATACGACCATATCAATCCTACAGATGAGAAGATCATGATCGATAAGCAGAAGAGACTCATGAGAGATATAGGGCTTGCGTTTGATGATGAGATCGCCGATATTTTCGAGATGGATAATCACAGAGAAAATAATTCAGTAGAAGGACTTATCCCTGCAGGCGCACCCTGTAAGCACTGCGGTACTGTAGCTTTGTTAGGGCGCCCTAACGTCGGTAAATCAACGCTTTTGAACTACATTACCGGCATGAAGATCGCCATCGTTTCCCATAAGCCGCAGACTACAAGGACTAACATCAGAACCATCTATAATACGGAAGATACACAGATAATCTTTACTGATACTCCGGGTATCCACAAGCCGACTTCCAAGATGGGTGAGTTCATGGTCGAGAGATCCTATAAAGCAGCTCTCGGTGCTGACTGCGTCGTTCTCATCGCTGACGGAAGATTTCCCGAGCCCGGTTCTGTCGAGAGAAAACTCATGGAACTGCTTAAAGACAGCAACAAGAAAGTTATCCTTGCTATCAACAAATATGATGAAGCAGGGCAGGAAAAGCTCCTTCCGCTGACACAGAAGTATTCAGAACTTTATGATTTTGAAGATATCGTTCCTGTCAGCGCCAAGACCGGAAGAAACGTTGACCTGCTCCTTTCAGTCATTACAAAAATGCTCCCTGAAGGCCCAAGGCTCTTTGACAGCGAATACATGACTGACCAGACTGAACGTGTAATTGCTGCAGAGCTTATACGTGAGCAGGTGCTCCATTACACAGATCAGGAGATACCTCACGGTACAGCCGTTATCATCAATGAATTCAAAGAAAAGAACGATGACGGCGAGATCACATCAGGTGACGACCGCACTGTTACGGTCATCAAGGCTGACATCATCTGCAACAGGGATTCTCACAAGGCTATCATCATCGGCAAAGACGGCCAGATGATCAAGCGCATCGGTACTGCTGCAAGAAGAAATATCGAGAAGCTTTTGGACTGCAAAGTCTATCTCGATCTTTATGTTAAGGTCAGAAACGACTGGCAGAACAATGATGCCATGCTCGGTTCCACGGGCCTTGGCAAGGACATTGACGACTGATGGATCCCTTTAACTGCCGCGGCCTCATAATAAAGTCGGACGATTACAAGGAAAAGGACAGACTCTTATCTGTTCTTACTTCAGACAGGGGACTTATAACGATCTGTGCCAAAGGCGTAGCCAAACCCGGAAGTTCATTGGGTTTTGTGTCAATGCCATACATGCTCTGTGATTTTGTAGTATCGGTATCTCACGGATATTACTATCTGAAAGATGCATCGATAATCGAAAGCAATTCCGGAATAATGGAAAGCCTTGAACAGATGACCGTGGCAGCACACATCTCGGCATTGCTCGCCGACTGTACGCTTCAAAGTGAGAATGCCAGGGAAGCTTACGAGCTTGCTGTATATGCTTACTACATGCTTGCAAATAATAAGAATAAGTATCTGCTCATTTATTCAGCTTTTAACTGGAGGCTTTTAACGATTGCAGGATTTACGGTACAATACGACCTTTCCAATCCGAGTTACAAGGGAACAGGGGATAAGCCTGACAGGTTCCTTTTAAACATCGCGGGCGGAGTTAACAGTGCTTCAAATCAGAACAGGTCTTTTGACAGACTATTGGAGGCACCTTCGGTAAAGGCTCTTAACTATTTTGCGACCTGTGATCTTAAAAGGTTATTTACATCATCGGCTGATAAAAAGACCGAAAAAGAACTAAAAGATTTTACAACTGACTACATTTCAATACATTTTGAAAAGATATATGACACGCTTTCTGTTTTGAATAATCTATAATCAGGTCATTCAAGGTTGATCACAAGAAAGGAAGTGCCATATGAATCTATCGACTACTCCCTTACACAGAATCGGTGAATGTCTCGTAAAAGTTATAGATAAGAACGGAAATCCCGTCAGTGATAAGGATCTGGTATTAAACCAGAAATCGCATGAATTCCTTTTCGGATGCGGTGCGTTTGATTTCCTGGATTTTCCGGGAATGCAGCCCAACGGAGACAGAAGAGATAAATGGCTTGCTCTCATGAACTATGGCACACTGCCGTTTTACTGGGGCCGTTATGAGCCTGAAGAAGGACATCCGAACTATGAGATGCTGAAGGATGCTGCTGACAGACTTGTTGCTAATAACGTTACTTTAAAAGGACATCCTCTTTGCTGGCATACGGTCTGTGCGGACTGGCTTCTTAAGTATTCCGATGAAGTCATAATGGACAAGCAGCTTGCAAGGATCAACAGAGACGTTACCGCATTCAAGGGAACGATCGATATCTGGGACGTCATCAACGAAGTAGTCATCATGCCTATCTTCGATAAGTACGATAATGCTGTCACAAGGATCTGCAATAAGTACGGCAGAGTAACTCTCGTTAAGGAGGTTTTCGCTGCTGCAAGAGCGGCTAATCCTGACGGAACATTCCTTATCAACGACTTCAATACATCTCCGCAATATGAAAAGCTCCTTGAAGAACTTCTGGATGCAGGAGTTGAGATCTCAGCGATAGGTATCCAGTCGCACCAGCACCAGGGTTACTGGGGTGAGGCCAAGCTCCGTGACGTATTAAAGAGATTCTCAAGATTCGGTCTTCCGATCCACTTTACGGAAAACACACTTATCTCCGGAGAGATAATGCCTGCATACATCGAAGATCTCAACGACTGGCAGGTTGACGAGTGGCCGACTACTGAAGAGGGTGAGCTCCGTCAGGAGAAGGAATGGGAAGAGATGTACAGGATCCTCTTTGCTGATCCTAATATCAAGGCTATTACAGGCTGGGATTTCGCTGACGGCGCTTGGCTCAATGCACCCAGCGGACTTATAACCAAAGACAACAGATGCAAGCCGGTCTACAATAAGCTCTTAAGCCTTGTAAAAGGTGAGTGGTGGACTAAGGACGAAGTCATTCACACAAACAGCGACGGTATCGTAAACATTAAGGGTACAAAGGGTACTTATGGCATCGACGGCGCTGAGGGCATTATCAAGATCGGCAGCGAACCTTCAAATGTAACGGTTACTATCTGATCAGATCTTCCAGTGATCGGGAAAAAGCATAATATAATCGGGTTTTTCGAGTCTTGAGTCTATCAGGAGCGCAAAGCCCGTATCTGTTTCTGTGCGGATTACTCTGCCTACGGCCTGAAGGACTTTCTGCCAGCCCGGGAATCTGTATGCAAAAGAGAAACCGTCACCGAATTTCTCTGCATAGTAATTGCTTAATATCTGCCTTTCGGGTGTTACCTTCGGAATTCCGACACCGACTATTACAACGCCAGTGAGCTTATCTCCGACAAGGTCTATGCCTTCGCCGAAGTGGCCTCCAAGCACGGCAGCACCGATCAGAAGACCCGGGTATGGTTCGGCAAAACTGTTCAGGAATGCCTCTTTCTCGACACTGCTCATCTCCGTTATCTGGGAGATGATCTTGTAATCCTTTACGTCGTGCCTTTTCAGATATTCTTCGATCATGGGCATTATCTGGTTCATGTATTCGAACGAAGGGAAGAATATCATGTGATTTCCGGTCCTTCCCAAAAGACAATCTGCGATGGACTGCGTAAGATCATACTGGGTTAATGAACGGTCTTTATAAGCGGTTGAGATCTCTGAGTTGATCATGATCTCAAGATTCTCAGGAGGGAACGGTGACGGAAGTCTCAAGAAAGACGAGTAATCACAGTCAGGACCAACGAGACAGTTGCGGTAATATTCATACGGCGTAAAAGTTGCAGAGAAGAATATGACTGACATCCGGTCCTTGATTATGTCATTTAACTTTGATGCGCAGTCAAGACAGTTAAGAGTAAGCGTGATATCGCCGTTGATCTTCGAGGCGGTCGTGATATACGCATTATCAAAATAGTGCTCCAATACCGTAAGGAAATATCTTGCTTCAAAGAAAAACTTAACTGAAGTCTTTCTGCATTGTCCCTGTTCCAGGCGGTCCAGCACGAAAGACAACTGTCTTATCGCATACCATAGTTTTGCGTAAAGCTGACGGGGAGGCTGCCTCATCGCTTCCCAGTTCTCAGTCATAAGTACTTTGTTCTCATCAGCCTGTTCCAACAGCTTGAAACACGAACTTGATGATTCAAAACAAGTACCGATATTTACAAAGTAATTGCGGACCTGATGGATCATGGTCTCGATCTTCGTATCGCGTCCTTTAAAATCCATGAGCATCTCGTCGATAAGGCTCAAGGAGAAAGAGGCCGAGAACATGTCTCTTCCGCGGTCAATCATGTTGTGCGCCTCGTCGACGAGTACGGCAACACGCTGGTTTCCGGGATCCTTCTCGATAAGAGATACTCTCGGACTGAAGATGTGGTTATAGTCACCGATGATGACAGTACAGTAGTTCATCGTGTCTATCATGAACTCGTGAGGGCAGATGCCGTGTTTTAATGCAATCTCAGTTATCTTCTCAGGTGTTATCTCATCGAGTACAAGAGATTCAGCAAGAGCATCTTTCAGTTTGCCGTAATAGTCTTTGGCAAGAGGGCAGAACTTCGAATCACACTCAGTGCCGTAAGGACACATCTTTTCCTTGGATCTTAATGTGATGGAGCGGATAATGAGCCCCTGCTTCCTCATCTGGTTCAGGGTAGACTCTGCAACGCCTCTTGTAGCTTCTTTAGCGGTCAGATAGAAGATCCGGTCGTATCTGTTCTTTACAAGTCCCTTGATAGCCGGATATAAAGTCGATACGGTCTTTCCGATGCCCGTAGGCGCCTCGACAAAAAATGCTTCTCCGGAATTCAGCGCGAGGAGTGCCTTTTTCATGAATTCCTTCTGGCCGGGTCTTATGGTGTCGAAAGGAAATCTCAAAATGGAGGTCGTGTCCATGAGGCTTTGACGGTAATCCAGCAGTGTCTTTGCGAAAACACAGTATTCGGAACAGATCTCTTCCCAGTATTTCTCGGCATCCTCGAAAGACATGGTGTAAGTGTTTTCGAAGCTTTCCAGAGAAGTTATTGAAACATATCTCAATGTAAGCGATATATCGAGGATCTCTGAATTAGTGAGCAGATACATGGCACCGTAAAGCTTAAGCTGGGTTATGTGTTCAGGTCTTACGAGTGCTTCGAAGGAGTCTTTGGTTGAGTTGAACGACTTGATCTCGAAAAGCATTGGCGGCTTGCCGCTTACGTTCATCATGGCGTCATATCTGCCGTTTACAGAAAGACAGATACCTGATTCGGATATGTAGTCATATACGAGCTGCTCTTCGGTCGTGACGATGTCTCCGTAGGCTTTCTTGAGGTCGGAGAATACTCTCTGGTGGAGTCTCGTGCCTTCGATGCCTGATACGGAACCATATGAACCGCCGGCAAGATTGCCTCGGCGGGAGATATATGAAGCCAGGTCTGTAACGGAAACGGTTATCTTATTCATAAGGAGATTATAACCTAACCGTGAATTATGTCCTTATTGAAAATTAAAGTCTCATGATATAAAATCTAACCCGCACGCAGATGTGGTGGAATTGGCAGACGCGCTAGCTTCAGGTGCTAGTGGGAGCAATCTCGTGCGGGTTCAAGTCCCGCCATCTGCACCATAATATAATACCCTTCGTTTTACTGCAGACAGGGCCTCGGTGCTAAAGCACCTGCGGAACTCGTAGAACGAAGGGTATTAATATTTTTGCAGGTTTATAAATTTGTCGGGTAAATATGTGACGATTGAAGGGTATTATCCCCCAAATAAAAAAGATATACTAATTCTTATTTTGTAACAGTGAGGTCATCTATGTACGAGCTTTTCATCAATACAAACAAAGAACTGGGCCACATTAATCCTGAGATCCAGGGCCATTTCTCCGAGCATCTTGGAAGATGTATTTACGAAGGTGTTTATGTCGGCGAGAATTCCGATATTCCCAATACAAACGGCATGCGTAATGACGTGGTCGCAGCCTTGAAGGAGATGAAGATACCGGTGCTCCGCTGGCCGGGCGGATGCTTTGCAGACGAGTATCACTGGAAGGACGGCATCGGTCCCAAGGAAAACCGTAAGAAGATGATCAATACCAACTGGGGCGGCGTTACGGAAGATAACAGCTTCGGTACCCATGAGTTTATGGAACTTGCCGAGCAGCTCGGATGCAAGACATATGTTAACGGCAATGTCGGAAGCGGCACTGTCCGTGAGATGAGCGAATGGGTAGAGTACATGACTTTTGACGGTGTGTCTCCGATGGCTGACCTCAGAAGGGCAAACGGCAGGGAGAAGCCCTGGACTGTTGACTATTTCGCAGTAGGTAATGAGACATGGGGATGCGGCGGCAACATGGTGCCGGAGTACTACGCAAATCTTTATAAGCAGTATCAGACATTCGTTAAGCAGTACAACAAGGATAAGAAGATCAAGAAGCTTGCAGTAGGACCTACTGACAGGGACTATAACTGGACAGAGACACTCCTTAAGGAATGCTTCAGACAGCAGGGCACATACCCTCAGAACTTTGGTTATATGGACGGCCTTACTCTCCATTACTACACCATTCCATACGACTGGGATCACAAGGGAAGCGCCACAGGCTTCAATGACAAAGAGTGGTACATGACTCTCGCCAAGACATTTGATATGGAAGAGTTCATTGAGAAGCATTCTGCGATCATGGACAGATATGACCCTGACTGCAGGATCGGTCTCATGGTCGACGAATGGGGTACTTGGTATGACGTTGAAGAAGGAACCAACCCCGGTTTCCTCTATCAACAGAATACGATCAGAGATGCGCTCATTGCCTGCATCAACCTCAACATATTCAATAAGCACTGCAAGAGAGTCAAGATGGCTAATATCGCTCAGCTTGTTAACGTTCTTCAGGCAGTTATCCTCACTGAGGGCGACAAGATGATCAAGACTCCTACATACTACGTCTTCAAGATGTACAGCTGCCATCAGGATGGCGAGCTTCTTGAGAGTTCGGTCAATGCCGAGAAGATCGGTCTTGAGGATGAATACAAGGTCCCGAATCTCCATGAGTCAGTATCCAAGGGTAAAGACGGCAAGATCCACATTACGCTCGGTAACCTCTCATGCTCTGAAGCATACGATGTATCAAGCACTCTTATGGGTAACAGCATCAAGACTGTCAAGGCAACAATCGTAGGCGGTAAGATGGATGACCACAATACGTTCGATGAACCCGATGTTGTAAGCGAGAAGGCTTTCGACGGCGTAAGCTTCGAAGGCGACAAGCTCAGTTTCAAGATCCCTGCGTCAAGCGTAATGCATATCGAAGTAGAGATCTGATAATGCCAAAGATCTGCACCCGCTGTCTCCTTAAGGATTTCAGCAGGGAACAATACGAAAAGATCATTGTAGAAGGAATTCAAGCTCTTCCGCCGGAAGAGCTTGTTTCTGATGAGGTGACAGCCCAAAGACTTGCTATCTGTAAGGAATGCTCGAAGATCAATCAGGGAACATGTCTTGCCTGCGGCTGTTATGTTGAGATAAGGGCGGCCACAAAAAAAGGCACATGCCCATACAGGAAATGGTGATTTAATTAATATATTTGTTGTTGCGTTCAGAGCCCGCTAATATATAATACATACGTCATTTTCAGGGAAATATACGGCCCCTGCTTATAATGCGGGGAAAAGGAACACCATGATCTACTTTGATAACAGTGCAACGACATTTGTATCAGACAGCGTAAGAGCCAAGCTTCAGGAACTTACTGATAATTCTTTGTCAGCCAATCCGGGAGCTCTTCATAAGCTCGGCAACAAGGCGGCAGAACTCTACGAGAATATCAGATCGGAGACTGCCGGTCTTCTCGGTGCAAAGACAGAAGAGATCTTCTTTACGTCATGTGCCACTGAGAGTGCCAATACGGCGATCAAGGGATACATGAGCCGCAATAAGCGCGCCGGCAATGCCGTTATCTCCACAAGGACAGAACACAAGGCTACGTTAGAATGCCTTGAATATCTCGCAAAGCTCGGCTATGAGATCAGATATATAAAGGTAGGCTCAGACGGTAAGCCCGTAGCAGAGAGCCTTGAAGAAGAACTCAAAAAGGGCGGAGTTGCGCTTGCGTGTTTCACGCTCGTAAACAATGAGACAGGATCCGTTCTTCCATTTGAGAGCATTTCAAAGACTATAAAAGCATTATCGCCTGATACGGCAATCTATCTTGATTGTGTCCAGGCACTGGGAAAGCTTCCCATAAATCTGTCATCCATGGGTGCAGACATGTGTTCTTTCTCAGGACACAAGATCCATTCCATTAAGGGAAACGGAGTTCTTTATGTCAGGAAGGGCATAAGGATCGATCCTTTGATCCTCGGAGGCGGACAGCAGGAGGGAATGAGATCCGGAACGCAGAGCCCTGTACTTGCCGGTGCTTTCCTTGCTGCTTTGAAGGAAGTGACTTCTGAGATCGATGAAGCGCGTTCGGAGGTCCTGAAGATCAACGAATATCTCCGTAAGGAACTTAGCAGCAGAGGCGCGAAGATCTTATCTCCTGACGATGCTCTTCCTTATGTGCTGAATGTTTCTTTCGAAGGTTTTGAATCAGAGACAATGCTTCATTGTCTTGAAATATACGACATTTTCGTGTCGACGGTTTCCGCATGCTCAGCAAAGCAAAAGAAAGTATCTTACGTTCTTCTCGAGATGGGCGTGGACAGGAAGACGGCCGCAAATGCTGTAAGGCTCAGCTTCTCCAGGTATAATACTATGGATGAAGCAGTAGAGTTCATTAAGTGTGTAGACGAGATATACGATCAATTTCTGGTGAAGTGAGGATATAAACATGGCAAATGTCCTTTTGGCAAGGATGGGTGAAGTAACCCTCAAGGGACTTAACAGAGGATCTTTTGAGATCCAGCTTAAAAGCAACCTTAAGTACAGACTTAAGAAATTCGGTAATCTGAAGATATATCAGAGCCAGAGCAGGATCTGGATCGAACCCAAGGAAGAGGATAACCCGAACTTCCAGTCAATGGCTTCTGCAGAGGCCATAATGAAGGCAGTATGCCAGGTTTTCGGTATCGTATCAGTAAGCCTTGCAAGGAAATTTGAAGGAGACTTTGAGTCTATCAAGGAGAATGCCTTCACGTGTGTTCAGGAACTGCTCGAGAATAATCCCGGATACAAGACATTTAAGGTTGAGAGCAAGCGAGGAAACAAGACTTTTCCGATGACATCACCGGAGATCTGTGAAGAACTCGGATATCAGATCCTTCAGAAGTTCCCGGATCTTTCAGTTAAGGTTAAGAATCCTGATTTTATCCTGAATGTTGAGATCCGTGAGTCCAATTATGTCTACTCGGGTAAGATGATGGCTCACAGAGGACTTCCTGTCGGTTCATGCGCAAAGGGCATGCTCTTATTGTCTGGCGGTATCGACAGCCCTGTTGCAGGATTCATGATGGCTTCAAGAGGAATGCCTTTGGATGCAGTATATTTCCACTCATATCCCTATACGAGTGACCTTGCCAAGCAGAAGGTAATCGACCTCGCCAAGATCGTATCAGGCTTCTCCGGAAGAATGACTCTTCATATAGTTAACTTTACACAGATCCAGCTTGATCTCTATAAACACTCTCCCCAGGACATGCTTACGGTCACGATGCGCCGCGTAATGCTCCAGATAGCAGAGCGCCTTGCCCTTAAGAATGACTGTAAATGCCTTATCACAGGCGAGAGTTTAGGCCAGGTTGCTTCCCAGACCATGGAGGCGATCGCCGCCACAAACGAAGTCGTAAAGATGCCGATCTTAAGACCTCTTATCGGTATCGATAAGCAGGCTACATGCGATATTTCAAGAAATATCGGTGCTTTTGAGACATCGATCCTTCCTTATGAGGATTGCTGTACTGTATTTGTTGCAAAACACCCGAAGACACATCCTCATCCTGAGGATATAATCGAGGCAGAAAAGGACCTTGATATCGAGAGCCTCGTTGAATCAGGTGTGCTCGGAACTGAAGACATCATCATCGATCCGTTCTGATCTTGCGGAACATAGGAGGAAACTTTGAGAATAGGAAAGCTTACAGACGAGCAGCTTGAATCTCTTGTTTTATCAAGACTTCCTAAGCTGTCGAGCAATACGCTCTCAGGCGCCGGTATCGGTGCTGACTGCGCATGGCTCAAGACAGGCGAGAATCTCCTTGTCACTTCTTCTGACCCCATTACTGCAGGCGGCAGTGAGTCAGGTACTCTTGCTATCCATGTCTCTTGCAATGACATTGCTGCATGCGGAGTAGCTCCCACCGGTATTCTCATCGTAATTATCGCTCCTCCGGATTCGACCGAGGAAGAGATAAGTTCCATAGTTGATCAGGCCAGCCGTGAGGCCGGCAAACTCGGCGTAGACATCGTTGGCGGCCATACGGAAGTATCTGACTGCGTGAACAGGTTCGTTGTAATTTCCACTGCGTTCGGCATAGTTGAAAAGGGAAGCCCTGTTCCTTTGGGACATGCGAAGCCCGGAGATAAGCTTATAATCACCAAGACAGCAGCTATCGAAGGCAGCTTTATTGCCGCTAATGAGCATGCAGACAAATTGAAGGGTAAAGTCCCTGATGAGTATATAGAAGAGGCCAGGACATACAGCAGCCTTATTTCCGTTGTAAGGGAAGGAACCATATTAGGTCCTTTGGCTTCAGAGACAGGTGCCTTAAGAGATGACGGGTTCCCCAGATCCTGTATCAACCTCATGCATGACGTTACTGAAGGCGGTGTAGAGGGCGCTGCTTTTGAGATGGCAGACTTTTCGAAGGTTGGTGTTACGCTTGACCAGAGACTGGTCCCTTTTACTGACTGTTCAAAAGCAATCTGCGATGCTTTGGGACTTGATCCGTTCAGGCTCATTTCTTCAGGTGCGCTTATGATAGCTTCGTCTGAACCTGACAAGGTCATTAAGGCTTTGGAAGAACAGGGCATAAGAGCTACTGTCATCGGAGAGTTCACTGATGCCTCTGAAGGCGCCAGGACAATTGGTCTTGATGGTGTTATAAGACCCATGCCGGCTCCTTCTGCTGACGAGATATACAAGATCTGAAGTCCCTCGGGTGATTTTTTTACCGAAAAACCAAGCGGAAACATAGATAAAATCTATGCACGAAATATACTTCTTTATATCCTTTTTCGGCTTGATTGAACTTGACCCTTATAATAAAATATTACGCGTTGATTATTACCCCATCAGGAGGATTATATATGTACGACCACATTAAGGCTGAGGATTCTGAAGTCTATTCCGCAATAATGCAGGAGATCGGACGTCAGAGAAACAAGATCGAGCTTATCGCATCCGAGAACATGGTTTCTGAGGCAGTTCTTGAAGCTGCAGGTACACCGCTCACAAACAAGTATGCTGAGGGTTATCCGGGAAAGCGTTATTACGGCGGCTGCGAGTATGTGGATATCGTAGAGCAGCTCGCTATCGACAGAGCTAAGCAGCTTTTCGGTGCTGAGCACGTTAACGTTCAGCCTCACTCAGGCGCTCAGGCTAACACAGCGGTTTACTTCGCTATTCTTGAGCCCGGTGATACTATCCTCGGACTTGACCTCTCACACGGCGGTCACTTAACACACGGTATGAAGATCAACGTATCCGGCAGAACATATCATTCCGAGTTCTACCAGGTAGATGAGAAGACACAGATGCTCGACTACGATGCAATCCGTGCCAAGGCACTCGAGTGCAAGCCTAAGGTAATCGTTGCAGGTGCTTCCGCATATCCGAGAATCATTGATTTCAAGAAGTTCAGAGAGATCGCTGATGAAGTCGGCGCATACCTCTTCGTAGATATGGCTCACATTGCAGGACTCGTTGCTGCAGGACTTCACCCCAATCCGGTTCCGTATGCTGATTTCGTTACAACAACGACTCACAAGACATTGAGAGGTCCCCGTGGCGGTATCATCATGTGCAAAGAGGAATATGCTAAGAAGATCAATTCCGCAGTATTCCCCGGACAGCAGGGCGGCCCCCTCATGCACATCATCGCTGCTAAGGCTGTTGCTTTCAAGGAAGCACTCTCACCTGAGTTCAGAGCTTATGCAGAGCAGATCGTTAAGAACGCTAAGGCTATGAGCGAGGCTCTTCTTGCAAGAGGCGTTAACCTCGTATCAGGCGGTACAGACAACCACCTCATGCTCATCGACCTGAGAGGTACAGGCGTTACAGGCGCTATACTCCAGGAGCGTCTTGATGATGTAAACATCACAGCTAACAAGAACACGATTCCTTTCGATCCCGAGAAGCCGACAGTTACATCAGGCGTACGTATCGGTACACCTGCTGCAACAACAAGAGGCTTTAAGGAAGAAGACTTCGTTGAAGTTGCAAACATCATTGCTGACTGCATCTTCGACTACGACAACAAGAAGGAAGAATCTATCAAGAGAGTTAAGGCTCTTACTGATAAGTATCCCGTATATCCCGATATCGTTTGATATCCGGGATATAACGACTGATGTCCTGATATTATGGAAGATAAACCGCTCGCTTACAGAATGTCACCTTTGACATTGGATGAGTATGCGGGTCAGGAGCATATCATCGGCAAAGGAAAGATGTTAAGACGAATGATCGAGGCAGACCGTCTGTCTTCGATCATTTTGTTTGGTCCGCCCGGAGTCGGAAAGACAGCTCTTGCGCGTGTCATTGCCAATACGACAAAGTCGAGATTTGAGCAGCTTAATGCGGTGACTGCAGGTGTTTCAGATATAAAGAAGATCGTAGGGGATGCTTCCAATCCGCTCCTTTCAGAAGGACGCAAGACGGTCCTTTTCATCGACGAGATCCACAGATTCAATAAATTACAGCAGGATGCCCTTCTTCCTTATGTTGAAGACGGGACGGTTGTATTGATCGGTGCGACTACCGAGAATCCTTTCTTTGAGGTAAACAAGGCTCTGGTATCCAGATCAACCGTATGCCAGCTAAAGCCTCTCGAATCAAAGGATATCGTTAAAGTGCTGCAAAATGCCCTCTCAGATAAGGAAAGGGGATTTGGCAGCATGGATGTCAAAATATCCGAAAAGACGCTTCTGAAGATAGCTGAGACGTCCAACGGTGATGCGAGATCTGCCCTTAACAGCATAGAACTTGCCGTTATTACGACTCCGCCTTCATCTGATGGTTCTATTACGATTACCGATGAAGTAATGAAGGAGTGCATCCAGACTAAGACCGTTCTTTTCGATAAGGATGGCGAATACCACTATGACAATATCAGCGCGATGATCAAGTCCATGAGAGGCTCTGACCCTGACGCCGCGATCCTTTATCTTGCGAGAGCTTTGGCTGCAGGAGAGGATATTGAGTTCCTTGCGCGAAGGATAATGATCTGTGCTGCCGAAGACGTAGGTATGGCAAATCCCAACGCGTTGCTCGTTGCGGTTGCGGCTCATGAATGTGCCAGATCTGTCGGTATGCCTGAAGCAAGGATCCCTCTGGCTGAAGCGTGCATTATCGTTGCGTCTTCACCTAAATCCAATGCTGCCTATCTGGCGATCGACAAGGCTCTTGATGATGCCACTAATACTGATACTGGTGTTGTTCCCATGCATCTCCGGAATGCCCCTGCAAAAGGAATGGAAGAACTGGGCTATTCAGTCGGATATAAGTATCCGCATGATTTTCCGGGACATGTTACCAAGCAGCAGTACATGACCGATAAGACCCTCGGAAAGAAATACTATGAGCCTACGGACATCGGATATGAACGCAAGATCATTGAATATCTTGATTACGTTAAGAAGATGACTGGGCAGGAGGAATAAGATGCGTAAGACATTGTCAGCAATAGCTTTAATGCTTATATTCGTTTTTGCGTTTACTGCTTGTGACAGCAAAAATAAAGGACCTCAGATCGAGCCCCAGGTCACCATGGAACAGGTAAACACATCCGGTGAATACGTTGCAAGAGCATATATGGAAGCGTTGTTTACCGATAACAGGGCAATGTTCGACAAGTGCTATCCCGAAGGTTTCCTTGAAAAATTGGGAGAATCATCCGGTGATGATCTTTATTCCCAGTATAGAAATGTCTTGCAGATTGATGCGGTAGTTAACGGTACGGCATCGACGGGATACAGGGATTACACTATAGCTAACGGGTTTGATGAAGCAGGAATGAGGTCTGCTATCTGTTTCCTGGCAGGTCGTGAGTACTCTGAGATCGGAAGGATACAGATCCAGAAGGTTACGGTTTTTTTCAGCAAAGATACTGAAAGCGCGAGTGCAGATTTCTATTATGTCGTATATGAGATCAACGGTTCTTGGTACATGCTCGAAGGTTGCCAGAATGATGTGGAGTTCTGATCTATGAGATTTTGCATCCAGGTTGTTAAAGAAGCGGCAGTTGATATCGAAGGTGTAAGAAAGTCTTCTATCGGTCCCGGCATGCTGGTTTTATGCGGTATCGGTAAAGAAGATGATGAGGCGGTAGCCGATAAGATGATCGCCAAGCTTCTCAAGATGCGCATTTTCTCTGACAGTAACGGAAAGACCAATTTAAGCATTTCCGATATAGACGGTGAGATCTTACTGGTTTCACAGTTTACTCTTTATGCTGACTGCAAACACGGCAACAGGCCTTCATTTACTGACAGCATGGGCCCTCAAAGGGCAGAAGAACTGTATAACTATATTGCTGATTCCATTAGACCACATGTAAAAAATCTCGGTACAGGTGTTTTCGGTGCTGATATGCAGGTGAGCCTAATAAATGACGGACCTTTTACCGTAATACTCGATTCTGCGGCCATTTAACGTTTAATTTTCTTAATTGAGCCTAAATTATCACCATTTTGAAATATTTATATATATATTATTTGTTAAAATGGCAGGTAGTGATAAAATATCATGACTAAAAATATCGTTTTTTAGGAGATTTTTAATGGCTAATTCTAAGAATGGCAACTACGGCGGCGACTCAAGAGATGTTTTGAGCTGCTCATTCTGCGGTAAATCCGAATATGAGGTACCGAGACTTTTCTCCGGTGTTAACTGCTATATCTGCATCGATTGTATCAGAACGGCATATGGCATCGTAGCTGAAGAGGAGAAGGTCAACAAGAAGCGCAAGATGCGTTCCATCAAGCCCAAGAAGCTTGTTACGCCTCATGAGATCAAAGAGAAGCTTGATTCTTATGTAATCGGTCAGGATGACGCGAAGATCGCACTTTCTGTTGCCGTATATAACCACTACAAGAGAGTTTATTCAGATCTTCCCGCTGACGATACTGAGATCTCCAAGAGCAATATCCTTTTGCTCGGACCTACAGGTTCAGGTAAGACACTTCTTGCCCAGACACTTGCCAGGATCTTAAATGTTCCTTTCGCAGTTGCTGATGCCACGAGCCTTACACAGGCAGGTTATGTCGGTGAAGATGTAGAAAACATTCTTCTTAAGCTCATTATCGCAGCTGACTATGATATTGAGAGAGCACAGACAGGTATCGTATATATCGATGAGATCGATAAGATCACAAAGAAGTCCGAGAACGTCTCTATCACACGTGACGTATCAGGTGAAGGTGTCCAGCAGGCATTGCTCAAGATTCTTGAGAGTACTGTTGCAAATGTTCCTCCTAAGGGCGGCAGAAAGCATCCTAACGAGGAGTGCATTAAGATCGATACTACAAACATCCTTTTCATCGTAGGCGGTGCATTTGACGGTCTCGATGAGATAATCGCACAGAGAGTAGAGCAGAAGCAGTATGGTTTCGGTGCTGAAGTTCAGTCCAAGAAGGACAGAAACAGCGGTTTCTATTTCCACGATGTTAAGCCTGATGACCTTATGAAGTTCGGTCTTATCCCTGAATTCATCGGACGTCTTCCGGTTACAGTAGCTCTTGATAAGCTTGATGCCGATGCACTTGTAAGAGTTCTTACAGAACCCAGGAATGCAATCATCAAGCAGTACAAAAAGATGCTCAAGATGGATGATGTTGAACTTGTTTTCGAGGAAGATGCAATCAGAGCAATAGCTGACAAGGCAATCGAGCAGAACACAGGTGCAAGAGGATTAAGATCCATCATAGAAGAAGCTATGAGAGATGTTATGTATAACATTCCTTCAGAGAAAGATGTTAAGGAATGCATCATCAAGAAAGAGTGCATCGTCGAAGGAAAGCAGCCGGTTCTCATTTACAAGAACGGAACTTCCGAGAAGAGTTATAGTGAAACAAATGCTGCTAATGGTGCAGCTTTGGGCGTAAGCTGATCTTAAGTTAACTGACAGATTAAAAAAGGAGGGTAAGGCTATGGCAGAATCATATAACATTTGTCTTGATATTGGTGGAACCAAAGTTCTTGGCGTTGTTTTCAATTCTAAGAAAGAAATTGTTTTCAGACTCAAGAAGAAGACAAAGTCAGGCGGAGATTCATCTGATAACATCGAGCAGCTCATAATCAACGTGGTTAAAGAGCTTATAGACGCTTCAGGAATCAAGGCTGATAAGATCAATGCCATCGCTGCAGGTGCTCCCGGCGTTATCAACCAGGAGACGGGTGTTGTCCTTTTCTCGCCCAACCTTCCTTGGAGAAACTACAATATCAAGAAGCCGATCGAGAAGGAATTCGGTTGTCCTTTTTATATCGGAAATGACGTTAATGTAGGCGTGCTTGGTGAGTATAAATATGGTGCCTGCAAGGGTTATAAGAATGTCGTCGGTCTTTTCGTAGGAACAGGCATGGGCGGCGGTCTCATCCTTAACGGTGAACTGTTCACAGGTAATAAATTTAAGGCAGCAGAGTATGGCCACATGATCCTCGATCCTGAGGGACCTTTGTGCAACTGCGGACAGAGAGGATGCCTTGAGGCATTCTCGAGTAAGCAGGGTATGTCTGCTTATATCAGACAGCAGGTCTCAAGAGGAAGAAAGTCTTCTATGGCAGAATCCGTGGAGAATGGCGTGTTCAAGTCCAAGGTGCTTAAAAGTGCTTTGGCTGAGGGCGACAGTGTTGCCGTTGAAGCAGTTGACCGTGCATGTCATTATCTTGCGGTCGCATCGGGCAACCTTGTTAACACATTCAGCCCTGACGTAGTTGTATATGGCGGCGGCGTAATCGAGGCAGTGGGTGACATATTCCTTGAGAAGATCCTGTCAGAAGTTGACAGATACTGCATGCCTTCAATTAGAGAAACAGTTGAATTCAAGAAAGCGGCTTTAGGAGATGATTCCATCCTCTATGGTGCGCTCTCAATGATAAAGAAGTAAGAGAGGATATCAGATTTAGTTATGGCAAGAATTGATTCGATCAGTAAAGCTTTTGATCCTAATGAAGCCGAGAGCAGGCTTTATCAGAAGTGGACGAGCAGCGGCTATTTTAAGCCCAAGGCAGGCAAGACGGGAAAGAAGTTCTCTATCGTGATGCCTCCGCCGAACATTACCGGCCAGCTCCACATGGGTCATGCTTTGGATAATACATTGCAGGATACCCTCACAAGATATAAGAGAATGTCAGGCTACGAGACCCTCTGGGTACCCGGTACTGACCATGCTTCAATCGCTACAGAGGCGAGGATCGTTGCAACCATGCGTGAGGAAGGCCTTACAAAGGATGATCTCGGACGCGACAAGTTCCTTGAAAGAGCATGGGCATGGAAGGAACAGTACGGCGGAAGGATCGTTGAGCAGCTTAAGAAGATAGGATCTTCCTGCGACTGGTCACATGAGCGCTTCACAATGGACGAAGGCTGCTCTGACGCCGTTAAGGAAGTATTCGTTAAGTACTACAATCAGGGCTTGATCTACAGAGGTGAGAGGATCATCAACTGGTGTCCTCACTGCCTTACGTCAATTTCCAATGCTGAGGTTGATTATGCAGACCAGGCAGGTCACTTCTGGCATCTGAGATATCCTTTCGAGGACGGTTCAGGATATATCGACCTCGCTACTACAAGACCTGAGACTCTCCTTGGTGATACAGCTGTTGCCGTTAACCCTAAGGATGAGCGTTATAAGGACGTAGTAGGCAAGATGCTCGTACTGCCTCTTGTCGGCCGTAAGATTCCTGTTATCGCTGATGATTATGTTGATATCGAATTCGGTACCGGTGCCGTTAAGATCACGCCTGCGCATGACCCTAACGACTTCGAAGTAGGTCAGCGTCATGGTCTTGAGGTAATCACAGTTCTTACAGAGGACGCAAAGATCACTGAAGATTATCCGAAATATGCAGGAATGGACAGATACGAAGCAAGAGAAGCTATCGTCAAGGATCTCGAAGAGGGCGGATTCCTCACAGAGATTGAAGACTATTCCCATAATGTAGGTACATGCTACAGATGCGGTACTACTATTGAGCCCCGTGTATCTCTCCAGTGGTTCGTAAAGATGGAAGAGCTCGCAAAGCCCGCGATCGAGGCAGTCAGAAACGGTTCCATCAGATTCGTACCTGAGAGATTCTCCAAGAACTACTTCAACTGGATGGAAGACATCAGAGACTGGTGTATCTCCAGACAGCTCTGGTGGGGTCACAGGATCCCTGCATTCTATTGTGATGACTGCGGTGAATTAGTCGTTACAAAGGAATCTTCATGCACATGTCCTAAGTGCGGTAAGGAGATGCGTCAGGATCCGGATACTCTCGATACCTGGTTCTCGTCAGCTCTTTGGCCTTTTTCAACACTCGGATGGCCTGAGAAGACTGAAGACCTTGCCAAGTTCTATCCTACAGATACACTCGTTACAGGTTATGACATTATCACATTCTGGGTTTCCAGAATGATCGTTGCAGGTCTTGCACACATGGATGATGTTCCGTTCCGTGACATCCTCATTCATGGTCTTGTAAGAGACTCGCAGGGCCGTAAGATGAGTAAGTCTCTGGGCAACGGTATCGATCCCCTCGAAGTAATCGAACAGAACGGCTGTGATGCTTTGAGATTTGCTCTCGTTACAGGTAATGCTCCGGGTAATGACCAGAGATTCCAGGAAGATAAGATCCTCATGGGTCGTAATCTTTCCAACAAGATCTGGAATGCCATGAGATTCGTCGTTATGAATACAGATGACGATTTCACACCTGACCTTGTTGATGAGTTCATCTTCACAACAGAAGATAAGTGGATCCTTACAGAGCTTCACAACCTTATCACTGAAGCTACTGTTAACCTTGATAACTATGAGTTCGGTGTTGCTTTGAGCAAGATCGTTGACTTCCTCTGGGATAACTTCTGTGACTGGTATATCGAGATCACAAAGAGCAGACTTTACGATAAGGAATGCAAGACAAGAAACAATGCGATCTATCTCCTCAATTATGTATTGAGCGAAGCTATGAAGCTGCTGCATCCTTTCATGCCTTTCATTACTGAAGAGGTTTACTCCAATCTCGTTATTGCCGATAAGGCAGAATCCATCATGGTAGCTGACTGGCCTGAGGCTGACAAGGTAATGTCCAGTCCTGAGGACGCAGAGATGATGAACACCATGATCGATGCGATCAGAGGTATCCGTGCTGTACGTAAGAACATGGATGTTGCTCCTTCCAGAAAGGCTCATATCATCGTTGTTACATCTTCTGATAAGATCGCCAAGATGTTTACTGACGGAGAGGGATTCCTTGAGAGACTCGCATCCGTAAGTTCTCTTGAGACAAGACAGTCAAAGGAAGGTATTCCTTCAACAGCCGTTACTGCAGTATTCGGCGGCGGAGAGATCTACATTCCTTTGGAAGATCTTATTGATATTGCTAAAGAGCTTGAAAGACTTGATAAGGAAAAGACACGTCTCGACGGTGAGATCAAGCGTCTTAACGGCAAGCTTTCAAATGAATCGTTTGTCAGCAAGGCACCTGCCGCAGTTGTTGAGCAGGAGAGAGCTAAGCTTGCAAAGTATGAAGAAATGTATGCTAATCTTTCAGACAGGATTGAGGTTTTGAGTAAATAATTTAGGAGGGGTTTATATGCCAACTGAACTCGAGAACAAAGAACTAATTGAAAAGCTGCCTAAGGAAGGTGTGCATTGCTATCCGGCTAATCCATCAAAGATCACACGTAACAGAGTACTTTCTGTTATCTTCTTCATTCTTGGTGTATTTCTTGTTTTAATCGGATTGCTCAAGGTTAGTGATAACATCATTAAGATCGCATTGCTTGTTGTAGGCGGTCTCAGCACGATCATCAGCATCCTTGTATTTGCACAGTCTTTCCTCATTGCCAAGTTCCGTGTAGCTGTTGATTACAACGAGAAGAATGTTGTTCTCAGATACAGATACAGCAAGATCGCTATTCCTTTCGAGAACTTTGACGGAAGAGACGGTACACCTGACCAGGCTGAGGCTCTTATTGATAAGAACTTCAAGAAGGATGCTACATTCTATCTCGTTCTTGATGATGTATTCGAGGATGCATGCTATCAGACATCTTCATCTGATCTTGAATCCGTTGATGATTTCAAGCAGCTCCGTGAAGAGTGCTTTGCAATCGCTGAAGCTTACGGTGCCCGCAATAGCAAGGATAAGGTTAAGTTCTATTATGAGAAGGAACTCGTTGCTGACGATACAGGTTCCACTGATCTTGATGCTCTCGTAGAAGAAGCAAAGGCTGAGAAGAAGGCTGATGAAGAGGCTGAAGCTCAGAAGAGAGCTGAAGAGCAGGCCGCAAGAGAAGCTGAGGAAGCCGCTGAAACTTCTGAAGAATCTGTATCTGATGATTCTTCTGAAGAAAAGACTGACGAAGAGTAATATCCCGATCATTAAATAATTAATAAAAAGGCTGTCTCCTGACAGCCTTTTTATATGTCTTTAAGTAATTCTTTCTTTTCGTCTGAAGTAAGATATCTCCATTTGCCGGTCTCGAGGTCACCTAACATGATGTTCATGAATCTTATACGCTTGAGTCTAGTAACTTTATAACCTAAGAACTCGCACATACGTCGGATCTGACGGTTTAATCCCTGGTGGAGGATTATCTTAAATGTTTTGTCGCCCGAAGGCTTAAGCTTGCAGGGAAGTGTTAGCTGTCCAAGAACTGGAACTCCTGATTCCATTGATTTAATGAATTCCTTGTCATATGGACGGTTAACGGTTACGAGATATTCTTTCTCGTGGCCGTTTTCTGCTCTTAGGAGTTTATTAACGATAGAACCGTCATTAGTAAGTAGGATAAGTCCTGATGAATTCTTATCGAGACGTCCGACAGGGAAGATGCGTTCATCGAAACCGATATAATCGATTATGTTTGAAGGATCCCTTTTATCAGTCGTGCATGTAATACCCAAAGGTTTGTTGAAAGCAATATAGATCATGTCATCATCAGGCCTGATCTTTATGCCTGATACTTCTACGATATCGCCTTCGTTTACTTTGGTGCCTTGTACTGCAACAATACCATTGATCGTTACTTTGCCTTTTTCGATGAGAGTATCAGCCTCGCGTCTTGAACAGAGACCTGACGAAGCAATGTATTTGTTGAGTCTTATACCTTCTTTATCAGTCCCAGACATCCGGAACCTCTGCCTTTGTCAATGTGAATGTGAAGGTTGAACCCTCTTCATACTTACTGTTGACGGTGATAGTCTCGCCCATATAAGTAAGAAGCTCCTTGGCGATAGAGAGACCTAAACCTGAACCCTTCTTACCGCGTGCACGGTCTGCCTTGAAGAATCTGTCGAAGATATGACCGATATCATATTCGTGGATGCCTTGTCCGGTGTCGGCAACAGAAATATAAACCTTTTTCTCGGCTTCTATATAATCGGTAAGAATAGTGATGCTCTTACCGGCGGGAGTATATTTCTTGGCATTATCAAGAAGTATAACGAGGATCTGCTCGACTCGGTCGGGGTTACCCATAACAGTAGGAAGTTCACCGTAGTTGTTCTGAACGGAGAACTTGATGCCTGCTTCCTTCATGATGGGCTTAAACCTGATCTCGATGCTTGAGATAAGAGTATTAAGGTTGAAGGGGAAGGTCTTAAACGCAAGCGTTCTGGACTGAAGTTTTGAGAGTTCCAACATGTCATCGATAAGACGCGAGAGTCTCATTGTCTCGTTTAAGATGATCTGATAGTAACGCTGGCGGTCAGCTTCCTTTTTGACCATTCCGTCTGAAAGAGGTTCGATGAGACCTCTTAAAGTCTGGAGAGGAGTACGGAGCTCATGAGAGATATTGGCAACGTAATCCTGACGGAAACGCTCGTTCTTTTGTTCCTCGAAGATATCACGGAAGAATCCCGTGGCACCGATAACCTGCGTGCTATCAGATGAGTCATATTTAGGAATGATCGTGCACTGATAAGCATAGTCTCTGTTATCGATCTGACGGGTCTTTGTCTCGCCTGTTGCAATACAGTCTTTAAAGTCTGTCCAGACATCATCAAAAGGGATGAGCTGCAGTCTTTCAGTAAACATGTTGTTCTTTTCTGCACGCTCGAAAAGCTTGTGGATAGCCTTGTTAGTGGTTATCGGAACTGAATTAACATCTACAACGACGATACCGTCTGAAATAACGTCGAAGATATCCTGCAACTGGTTACGTTCAGCTGTAAGGTCGCTGATTGATTTTGAGAGTCGGTCAGCGAGGAAGTTGAATGACTGGCCCAACTCACCGATCTCGCCCTTATGGGATTCATCGGCCCTGACACTGAAGTTGCCTTTACCATATTCCATAGCGACTTCGTTGATCTTCTGGAGCGGGAGGACCATTCTGCTGACAAATGCATATGAAGGAATGAGCATCGTGCATGCAGCCATCAGAGTTGAGAGAAGAAGGATATTAAGGTATTTGCCGATCAACTCATTATATCCGTTCAGATATTTAAGTGAGTACAGATAATAATAATTACCATTAATTGTCAGTGTTATACGTGAGACATTGATTGCATCAGAGATGTTATATTCGAGATTGTCGGCAATATAGTAATCTAATCCGTTGAATTTATTGAATTTAAAGGTGTTGATATTTGTAAGTATTTCAAATGTGTCTGAAGTTGAAATATTTCTGTTTTCCTGACTGGTGTAATTAACAAGATCTCCGTTCATGTTGACAAGATAATAGTCGTGTCCTGCTGCGTAACTTGAGCTGAAGAAATAGTATCTGAAATCGGAATTTTCAAAATATTCCGGATTGCTTGAAAAGATATCGTTAATTTTGAAATCGATCTTAAGAGCATTGTCCAGTTCGATGGAAAGAGTAGCACTTTTTCCGGCTACGATGAATGCTATTGTCGCTATGATGGCAGAAGCCACAAGTGACAATACGACAAGGGACATTGTTCGCTTAAGAAGCGTACTCTGAAACATTTATGAGACCTCGAATTTGTATCCGATACCATAAATGGTCTGGATGGACCAGGATGCATTATCGTATGTGATCTTTTGTCTGATTCTCTTGATGTGAGTATCAACAGTACGTGAATCACCGTTGTAATCAACACCCCAAACGGATTCCAATATCTGGTCACGGCCGAAGACCTGTCCGGGATGGGAAGCGAGAAGATAAAGGATCTCAACTTCCTTAGGAGTACAGGGAACACTTTCACCGTTAGATTTAACCGAATAATTGTTGAGGTTTATCTCGAGACCGTCGAAAGTAAGGACAGAAGACGGTTTGGGTGCATCGCCGAAACGGCGGAGAACAGCCTTTACTCTTGCGATAACTTCACGGGGAGAGAAAGGCTTAACGATATAGTCATCGGCTCCGAGCTCAAGACCTACGATCTTGTCGATCTCTTCTCCTTTAGCTGTAAGCATGATGATGGGAGTAGCCATAGTCTTTCTGAGTTCGCGGCATACATCAAGGCCGCTCATCTCAGGCATCATGACATCAAGCAGAATAAGATCAGGCTTGGTAGCCTGTGCCATTTCAAGAGATTCCCTGCCGTCATAGGCATCAGAATGCGTGAAATTATCGTTGTCGAGATATAATCCTAATGATTCGTGTACAACCGGATCATCGTCGCAAATTAAGATATTAGGTGCTACAGCCATTTTCAGTACCCCCAAATTTATAGTGATATTATATTATTTTTTAGAATAAATGTGAAATTTCTTAAAAACACTAAGTTTACATTATTTATTGAGTTTTTAGTTGATTAAATATAAAATTGTTTTAATACCTAGATGAGGGAGGGTACGTTAATGCTTAAAAACCAAATGAAAAAAGTTGTATCTGTCTTACTGAGCAGTGCTATCGTATTCGGTTTCACAGGCTGTCTTGACTTCGGCGGAGGCAAGAAGGCTGTTATTGAAGCTGCCGGAGAACTGGCTGAGAATATGGCTGCAGCTGATGCAAGTAAGCTGATCAAGAACTCAACTCTCGACAAGAAGAGTGATGAGGCTACTGCTTTGACTGAGCTCTTGTCTGCTGAATACAGCACAGATGATGAGAAGGCTTTCTACAAAGCAGTTGAAGCAACCATTGAATATGAGGTCGATGAAGAGTCCGTCTCTGTAAATAAGGGTGAGGCTTCAATCGACATCGTTTTCACGATCTGTGATTATTCAAAGGTCCTTCAGGACGAGTACACAAACATTGATGATCTTACAGCTGCAGTCAAGAAAGCTAAGACTACTGATGTAAAGTTTACTGCAGAGTTTGTTAAGGAAGACAAGGAATGGATTCCTGACAATGTCGGCAGCAAGAAGTTCATGAAGCTCTATGATTACAGAAACGCTGACATCAATTTCGCTCTTACAGCTGATATGATCAGCGGTTTCATTGATACAACAATGAGCGGCTTCTGGCTTGCAGATGACGATGATATCTATTTTGATACTGATTTCATCGAATACGATTATTATTTCGATTCTGCAGTCCTTGATTATGCTGCACGTGGCGAGAGAATGTATTTCGTTCTTTCAAAGGATGGTTCTGACCTTTACTCCAGTCCTGAATTTATCTTTGGTGAATCTACAAATGTTGTTTGCCGTGTAGATGGCGACCTTATCGGTCTTTCCAGTGGTGATACTTTTGAGACAGGCACTTATACTATCAGTCTCTACTATGTCGGACCTTATGGTGATGAAATAGTAGATGTTCAGTCATGCTTTGTTGAGAAGTCTGTTGTTGTTACACCACCTACAACAGGCGGCGGTAATCCCGGTAATACATTCCCCGGTGAAGGCGAATACTATGCATTCGAGGATTTAACATTCAGAAGTTATGTCATCAACGCCAAGTGGTTTGACTATGACGGCTACAGAACAGGTGATGCAGTATATTCAACAGATGTTTTGACGATTGCTTTCTCCTTGGAAGTTGATCCGTCCTGCAATATTAGTGTTGATTACAGCTATTACTACACAGACAAGGAAGACCGAGATTCTATAGGTGATGCTCTCCAGAATCCTGTATATTCCAATACGGTTTCTCCGACATCATATTCTAACGGTACATTCTATGATATCGATTATCCCGTTAACGGTGAGGCTGCTCCCGGATTCTACATGTTCGTAATCTATGAGGCAGGCACAAGCAATGTGCTTATGTATGGTTTCTGCAATGTTGCCTAATTTGATTTGAACAAGTTTTGATATAATAGTCAAAAATAAAAGTGGCGCCTTCTGATAGAGGGCGCCACTTAAATTAGGTTATGGTATTTGATGAAAAGATTAACTAGAGCTGTCTTAACAACCTTACTGGTATCATCTATGATGCTCTCACTTTGTGCCTGCAGCAATCAGAAAGAGACAGATACAGCAAGAGCTTTTTGTGAGACGTTTTGCGAAGACGTTAAGAGCGGTGATGCCGACAAACTCCTGACTTATATTGGCGAGACAGACGTTACTTCCAAGGATCTGAAAGAGCTTATCTCACCCTCGGGATTTAACAGTGAAGAGAATGTGTTTTCTTCTGCTATTAAGGAATCAATAAGATATAACGTTCAGGAGCCTTTATATGACTATAAAGCCAAGATAGCTACTGTACATATTTCCTGGGGTGAAGCTGATTACAACAGTGAAGCTGCAAAGTCATCACGTACAATCCCTGAATTTAAAACAGCTTTAACTGCTTCTTCTGAAACTATCATTACTACAAGCGTTACAGTTGATCTTAACGGTGAGACTCCGAGAATCCTAAATGCAAAAGAAGTAATAGATGCCGTATATGAGTTCAATACCGTTGATCACGGTATTATGCCGGGCGTTCTTTCTGATTATTATAAAAACGGAAGTCTTGTTCTTGCACCCAATGGTGTATATTCCAACACAGATTCGATCGGAGTCAGGATCGATTTTGATAAAGAATTATTCAATTACAGATTTATTCCCGGCATCACATATACAGTATCCAGAGGTGAAGAGGTTCTTTTTGCATCTGAAGTAATCAATCTTGATGAAGACAGTTTAAGGCTTGATTTTACTTCGGATATGGCAGGAGAGACCGGCCTTAACGAAGATGGATTCCTTCTTGACGGCAAATATACTTTCTTCGTTTACGACGAGCATGCCAAGGAAATCGATTCATTTGAGTGTACGGTCAAGAACGAGGTGATCGAGCCTGAGCTCATTGAGTTTGAGGATTATAAGGAGGATTACTATCTTTCTAATCTTGTATATGAATTCAAAGACAGCGATCTTATGGGCGATTCTGTCGTAGTCAAATCCGGATGGTGGGATTATGACGGAACTTCCGTCGGAAAGAGCGCTTTTGCTTCCAATACAAAGGTCATAGGCTTTTCGCTTGCTGTCAGCAGTGAAAAGGAAGATGAGCTTTATTACGAGTACTATTACAGCGAAGAATCTGATTTTGAGGGCATAAACGAGATGGATCCCGTATATCAGGGTTCCTGCTATCCTTCAGCCTATGATAAGCAGTACTGCTACGATCTGGACTATCCGTCAACCGAGTTCAAGCCCGGTTTTTATGGCCTTGTCGTATACGGAGATAAAGCTAAAAAGCATATCGTATTCACGGCTGCCTGCATTGTCGTAGAAGAAACCAGTGACGATGTAATAGACGGATAAAGCCTGATATAATTAGTCCAGTTTTATGATCAGAGGTCTTATGGCAAATCGGAAAGCATCAATCGGGACAAGAATTGCGGCAGGGTTATTGTCTCTGTCGGTTCTTGCATCTTTTTGTTCCTGTTCGATATTAGGCGATCTCCGCGATGATACTGATGGCTCAAGAACTTACAGTTCCGAGAGATCTAAGCCGGAAGGCAATTCACAGGGTACGACTGAGACCACTTATGAGACTATGGAGCCTACAGGCACTTATATCACAGAATCAACTGAACCTGTTGAACTTGATACCGGATTTGTCAGCGGAGCATATCTGACATCCACATGGTATGACGTGGTCGACGACAACCCCGTGGATTACGACAGTGTAAATTCCGAAGATGCTTTTGCCCTTAAGGCAGTATTCTATTTTAATACACCGATGACCGGTGTTTTTGAAGCTTATTTGTATAAGGACGATTCTGTCCTGATGACAAGAAATGTAAATATGAAGAATAATATAACTGCCGAAGCAGATTTCAGTGCGGGTCTTGAAGGTCTTGGAACTTTTGAGCCTGGTGAATATTTTGTTGAGCTGTACTTTGATGGTGAACGTATAGCTTCTTCGACCGTTATGAAGGTGAGATAAATGTTTGTATCAGATAAATGGAAGGATTATGAGCTGCTATATTGCGGCGGCGGTGAGAAATACGAGCGATGGGGTGATGTTATCTTAAGACGTCCCGATCCCCAGGCTGTATGGCCCGTAATCAGGAATGGCAAAGAAGTATCCATGGACGACCTTGATAAGCCCAATGCCCTTTATACGAGAAGCGATCAGGGAGGCGGCGCATGGACAAAGCTCAAGAGCTTTCCTTCAACCTGGAAGATCGATTACGAGTCTTTAGGCAAAAAACTCACTTTCATAATCGAACCTACGGCATTCAAACATACCGGCCTTTTCCCTGAGCAGGCATCCAACTGGGATTTTTGCGGAGACCTTATCGAAAAGGCTAAAGCAGCAGGGAAGAAGGACATCAGGATACTTAATCTCTTTGCTTATACCGGTGCGCAGACTCTGGCATGCAGTGCGCACGGAGCCGATGAAGTTGTTCATGTTGACGCATCAAAGGGCATGATCGCAAGAGCTAAAGAGAATATCAAAGCGTCCGGCCTTGAAGGTAACTATGTAAGATTCATAGCAGAAGACTGCATGAAATTCGTTGAACGTGAGATAAGAAGAGGCCGCAAATATGACGGCATCATTATGGATCCGCCTTCTTACGGCAGAGGTCCCAAGGGCGAACTATGGAAACTTGAAGACTCTTTCTATGACCTGGTTAAGCTCTGCGCTAACGTTATCTCTGACGATCCGCTGTTCTTTATCGCAAGTTCCTATGCTACAGGCATTACTGCCCAGGCATCAGGCCAGATATTTAAGCTCGCGCTTCCCGGAGGTCTGGTCGAAGCCGAAGAACTGATGCTGCCAGTATCCAAGATGGGCGTTTTGCTTCCTTGCGGACAGACTGCAAGATGGTCGGCGAAGTGAAAGAGATCACAAACGGCGTAAAGGTCCTTTTTGAGGACAATCATATAATCGTGGCCATCAAACCCGCGGGCGTTCTGTCCCAGAGTGACGGTTCTTCTGCTCCGGATATGCTTACTATCCTTAAAGCTTACATCAAAGAGGAATATTCCAAACCCGGTGAAGTCTATCTGGGCCTTGTTCACAGGCTCGACAGACCCGTATCAGGAGTAATGGTTTTCGCGCGTACAAGCAAAGCTGCTTCAAGACTTTCCGAGCAGATCAGGACGAGAAAAGTAGAGAAGATCTACAGATGTGTTGTAAAAGGCATTCTTGAAGGTGAGGGAAGACTCGAGGATTTCATCAGTAAGGATGAGGATAAGAACATAGTTACCGTTATCGACAAGGAAAAGCCTGGTTTTAAGGCATCTTTTCTGGATTACAAGGCTATGGCTTCCAAAGACGGTCTTACCATGGTCGAAGTAAAGCTCGGAACTGGCAGATCACACCAGATCAGAGCACAGATGGCGCACAGCGGATACCCGCTTATCGGCGATCAGAAGTACGGAGATAAGGACAAAAGATGTAAAGATATTGCGCTTGAAGCGTATAAATTATCTTTCGAACACCCTGTAAAGCGTGATTGTATTACATTTGAGGCTCCAATACCGCCGGGCTATCCCTGGAGCCTGTTTGCTTGACTTTGAAGCGCCTTAATATATATAATTTTATCTTGCAAAATTATATATAAAGGTGAAGCAGGTTATGTACAACAAAGTTTCAAAAGACCTTAATTTCGTAGACAGAGAGAAACAGGTTCTCGAGTTCTGGAAAGAAAACGACATTTATAAGAAGAGCATTGCGCCCAAGGCTGACGGTGCTCCGACTTTTACCCTCTATGACGGCCCGCCGACGGCAAACGGTAAGCCTCATATCGGACATATTAAGACAAGAGTCATTAAAGACGTAATTCCGAGATATCATGCAATGAAGGGCGAGACGATCGTTTTTAAGGCAGGCTGGGATACACACGGTCTTCCTGTAGAGCTTGAAGTCGAGAAGGCTTTGGGCATCAACGGCAAGCCCCAGATCGAAAGTTACGGCGTAGAGCCCTTCATCAAGAAGTGTAAGGAATCCGTATGGACATACAAGGACCAGTGGGAGCACATGAGCGACCGCGTAGGTTTCTGGGCTGACATGGAGAATCCTTACGTTACTTACGATAACAACTACATTGAGTCCGAGTGGTGGGCTTTAAAGCAGATGTGGGATCAGGGTCTCATCTACAAGGGACACAAGATCGTTCCTTACTGCCCGAGATGCGGTACAGCTCTTTCATCACACGAGGTTGCCCAGGGATATAAGACAGTCAAGGAGAGATCTGCTGTCGTAAGATTCAAGTGCGTTGATGAGGATGCTTACTTCCTCGCATGGACAACAACACCCTGGACACTTCCTTCAAACGTTGCTTTGTGCCTTAACCCCAACGATGAGTATTCCAAGGTAAAGGCTTGCGACGGTTACACATACTACATGGCTACTGCTTTGCTCGATTCCGTATTGGGAAGCCTTGCAAAAGACGGCGAGAAGGCTTATGAGATCCTTGAATCCTACAAGGGTTCAGATCTTGCAGGCAGATCTTATGTAGCTCTCTATCAGGGTGCTGCAGATGAAGCTGCAAAGCAGAAGAAAAAGGCTCATTACACGGTTTGCGACGAGTACGTAACAATGGAAGACGGTACAGGTATCGTTCACATTGCTCCCGCATTCGGTGAAGACGACGCAAGAGTCGGAAGAGACAACGATCTCCCGATGGTACAGTTTGTTGATACAAGAGGTAATCTCACAGAAGAGACCCCTTTTGCTGGCAAGTTTGTTAAGGATGCAGATCCTGAAGTACTTAAGGACCTTGATTCCAGATCACTCCTTTTCTCAGCTCCCAAGTTCGAGCACGAGTATCCGTTCTGCTGGAGATGCGACACACCCTTGATCTATTTCGCAAGATCAACATGGTTCATCGCAATGAGCAAGAAGAGAGACGAGCTCTTGAAGTCCAACAACATGGTCAACTGGATGCCTGAGACCATCCGTGACGGCCGTATGGGTGACTTCTTAAGAAATGTAATCGACTGGGGTATCTCCCGTGAGCGTTACTGGGGTACACCTCTTCCGGTATGGGAGTGCGAGTGTGGCCATAGACACTGCATCGGTTCTATCGAAGAACTGAAGTCCATGAGTGACGACTGCCCGGAAAACATTGAGCTTCATAAGCCTTATGTTGATAACGTCCACATCAAGTGCCCCAAGTGCGGCGGCCAGATGAAGAGAGTAACAGAAGTTATCGACTGCTGGTTCGACTCAGGTTCAATGCCTTTTGCGCAGTATCACTATCCATTCGAGAACAAGGAGTTCTTCGATACACACTATCCTTGCCAGTTCATTTCTGAGGGTATCGACCAGACAAGAGGATGGTTCTATTCACTTATCGCTATTTCAACAGTTCTTTTCGGTAGAGCTCCGTTCGAGAATTGTATCGTCATGGGTATCGTTCAGGATAAGGACGGTATCAAGATGAGTAAGCACTTAGGTAACGTTGTAGATCCCTGGGATGTTCTTGATTCACAGGGCGCTGATGCTGCAAGATGGTATTTCTATACTGCAAACCAGCCCTGGCTTCCTTCAAGATTCTCCAAGGAAGCTGTAAATGACGGCATCAAGAAGTTCATCGGTACATTCTGGAATACATATGCATTCTACGTAATGTATGCCGACATCGATAATTTCGATCCCACAAAGCATACACTCGACAAGGCTTCACTTGGCGCTATGGACAGATGGGTACTCTCACGTCTTAACACGCTCATCAAGGTCGTAAACGAGAAGATGGACAATTATGACATCTCCCAGTCTGCAAGACTCATCCAGGACTTCACCGAAGAGCTTTCCAACTGGTACGTAAGACGCTGCCGTGACAGATACTGGGGTGCTGAAGAGACACAGGACAAGGTCAATGCTTACATGACGCTTTATACTGTTCTCGACAATCTCACAAGACTTTGCGCACCTTTTGTTCCGTTCATGACAGAAGAGATCTATCAGAACATCGTTCGTTCCGTAGATAAGGATGCTCCTGTTTCAGTACATCTTGCAAAGTATCCTGTAGCAGACGAGAGCTTTATCGATTCCAAGCTTGAAGAAGAGATGGAACTCGTACAGCAGATCGTTACATTGGGTCACAGCTGCCGTGAGTCCGCTTCCATCAAGAACCGTCAGCCTCTTTCTGAGATCTATGTTGTTTCAGAGCTTGGCCTTGATGACGAATATAAGCCGATCGTTCTCGACGAGCTTAATATCCGTAAGATGGAAGTTTTGAGCGATGCTTCAACACTTGTTGATTACAGCTTCAAGCCCCAGCTCCGTACATGCGGAAGAAAGTTCGGCAAGAACATCAATGATGCCAAGGAAGTTATCGCAAACCTTCCGGGCAAGGAAACATACAATGCTTTGAAGAATGGTTCCGTTAAGATCACCGTAAACGGCGAAGAGTATGAGATGACAGAAGAAGACTTCCTCATCGAGACTACACAGCCTGAGGGCTTCTCAACACAGAGCTCCGGCGGTCTTACAGTTTCCATCTCTACGGTTCTTACTGAAGAGCTTATCGAAGACGGTCTTGTCAGAGAGATGATCTCCAAGATCCAGACACACCGTAAGGAGACTGAAGGTCTTACTGTTACCGACAGGATCGTTCTCAAGTATGAGGGCAATGACAAGCTCGCTGAAGTAATCGAGAAGAAGAAGGATTATCTTGCTTCCGAAGTGCTTGCAGTAGAGATCTCAAAGGGTACAGGCGACAACTCCAAGGAGTGGAATGTCAACGGCGAGAAGATCACATTCTCCGTCGTAAAGGCTTGAGGTAATTTATGATAATAGATCTGTTCAGACAAGGATTGTCAATCCAGGAGATAATTTACTATCTCATCATATTCCTGTTTGCACTGACGCTGTCATTTTCAGTTCATGAGTTCATGCATGCGGCTGTAGCGGTATGGCTGGGTGACCCGACGCCGAGGAATATGGGAAGACTTACTATCAACCCTATTGCTCACGTCGATCCTGTCGGAACGATCCTGCTTCTCATTGCAGGATTCGGCTGGGGTAAACCCGTCATGTATAACCCCAGAAACCTTCACAGGTTCAAGAGTCAGCGCGGGATGAACATAATGGTTCATCTTGCCGGCGTTACGGGTAACTTTGTTGTCGGATTATTAGCTTCGATACTTGCGATCCTTTTCGGATCTTTATACGTAAAGTTTAATGGTACGAGCGGTGAGATAGTTCTTAAAGCGCTTTATGAAGCTTTCGAGTACACATATCAGTTCTCGATGATGCTTCTTGCATTTAACCTTTTGCCGATCCCGCCTTTGGACGGTTTCCACGTACTTGAGGAACTCCTTCCTTACAAGTTCAAAAGTTCAGACTTTTACAGAAAGTTCCAGAGATTTTCACCTATGGCCATCTGGGTACTGTTCTTGTTAAGCACGTTTACCCGTATTTCCATTCTGGGCTACGCCATCAACATCATCAAGCTGCCTTTTGAATGGCTTATCAACCTTATCTGTATGCCTTTCTACACGCTTTTGCAAATGGCAGGTCTGTAATATTATGCTCGAGCAAGCCGTAAAGCCGGAGATCAAATTAAGACAATTCGAAGGCCCTTTGGACCTGCTCTTGCATCTTATCGAAAAGAACGACGTTGATATTTACGATATTCCGATAAGCACCATTACTTCACAGTATATGGACTATATCGAATCCATGAAGGAATTCGACATGGAGCTTGCTTCTGATTTTCTCGTTATGGGCGCAACTCTTGTTTCAATCAAGTCACGCATGATGCTCCCCGGGATGCAGGCAGCACTGGGTTCAGGTGAAGATGTTGTTGACCCGAGAGAAGAACTTGTCATTTCGCTTATGAGATACAAGAGATGCCGTATTTTCGCATCTGATCTTAAAGAGAGAAGAGACAAATTCGACGGTGCAAGATTCCGCTATGCTTCAACTGCAAAATCACTGGGCATTACCATCGCACCTGCCGAACAGGCTTTCTCCATTGAGGAATTCAATGAAGCCGTTGCGATAATAAATGAACGTAATGACAGCCGTTTTACCGATATCACTGCAAAGATCAAACACATCTTGAGAAAAGACAAGATGTCGGTAAAAGAGAGGATCAAATCGATCTGGCGCAGCATTACAGGCAAGGGAAAGATCTTATTCAGCAGCCTTTTCGGAAAGAAAGCAGAGAAGATGGACAAAGTCGTCAGCTTTCTGGCTGTGCTGGAACTTGTCAGGGATAATAAGATAAATGTTGAGCAGGACAGAAACTTCGGTGAGATATCGATAGAGGAGAAGAAGGTCTGATATGGAAGATGATTTTAAAGTAACTGCGCAGGAATTGCCGGCTGCAATCGAATCAATATTGTTTATTTCAGGAGATCCTGTCTCTGTCGACAAGCTTGCTGATATCCTGAACTGTTCCAAGAATGCCGTTTTGGAAGCGCTCAAGTCACTTACGGAAAGATATTCATCCAATCCCTGGAGCGGACTTGAGATCAGAAGGACGGAAGATTCATATGCGATCATGACAAGACCTTCACAGAAGAAGATCCTGGACAGGATGTTCGGCCCGAGACAGACTCCGCCGCTTTCACAGGCTTCATATGAGACACTTGCTGTCATCGCATATAACCAGCCTTGCACAAGAGCGCAGGTTGAGCTCGTTCGTGGTGTATCTTCGGATTCCATCATTTCCAGGTTGCTGGACAGAGGCTGGATTGAAGAAGCAGGCAATCTCGATGCACCCGGAAGGCCGTCTCTTTTCAAGACATCCAAGAAGTTCCTTACTGAATTCGGCATTGAATCAGTAAGAGATCTCCCGCCGCTCGAACTCATGAGCTATCAGACCATCAGAGACATGGAAGATTCCCTCAAGGAAGCAGCAGGCGGTGAAGATAAGCAGATATCCATTGAGAGCCTCATGAATCCTAAGAATGAGGAAGATGAAGAAGGTGAGTCAGATGACGGGGACGCTTGAACTCATTGAGAAGTCTGTCTCAAATATGAGCAAAGGCCATAAGGCCATTGCAAACTTTATCCTGGAGTCATATGACAAAGCTGCTTACATGACAGCTTCAAAGCTCGGTGAAGAAGTAGGGGTATCCGAATCAACAGTTGTAAGATTTACAACGGAGCTCGGGTTTGAAGGTTATCCTGAATTCCAGAAAGCTCTTCAGGAAGATCTCAAATCAAAACTTACTTCAGTTCAAAGACTCGGACTTGCCGAGAGATTCGACAGCGACAGCGAAGCTTTGAGATCCGTAGTTGCACAGGATATTTCAAACTTAAGGGAATCTCTTAATTCAATAGATGAAAAGGAATTCGGCAAAGCGGTAAATTCAATACTCAATGCCCGCAAGATCTATATCATGGGCATCAGGGCTTCTGCCCCTTTGTCTGAGTTCATGCATTTTTACATGACTCTTCTTTTCGATGATGTCGTACTTGTAAGAAGTACATGCACCAATGAGCTTTTCGAGCAGATCATGCCTATCGGAAAAGGTGATGTCATGATCGGCATTTCCTTCCCGAGATATTCAGCAAGAACAATAAATTCAATGGGATATGCAAAAGACAAGGGCGCAACGATCATTGCGATCACCGACAAGGATGATACGGCAATGACTGAATATGCCGATATCAAGCTTTTTGCGAAGTCTTCAATGGCATCTTTTGTTGATTCGCTTACGGCGCCGCTCTCTCTGATCAACGCATTGCTGGTATCGCTGGGCATGCACAGGAAAGAACATATCCAGTCATCACTGGAATCACTTGAGACATTATGGTCACAGTACCGCGTATATGAGACGGGAAGAGACAGAAAAACAGAAGACGGAGACATTTTATAAAGGAGTTATATTATGGGCATTTATCAGATAGCTATCGACGGACCTTCAGGATCAGGAAAGAGCACACTTGCTAAAGGTGTCGCAAAAGAACTCGGCATCATGTATCTCGATACAGGTGCAATGTACAGAACCTGTGCCGTAGCTTCCATTAAGAAGGGCATCAACCCCAAGGATGCTGATGCCGTAAAGAAGATGATGGATGAAGTTAAGATAGAAGTAGAGTTTGTTGACGGCGTCCAGCACATGATCCTTGACGGTGAAGATGTAACGGGCGAACTCAGAACTCCCCAGACTTCGATTGCCGCATCTGATATTTCCGCACTTCCTTTTGTCAGAACAGCAATGGTTTCTCTGCAGAGAGAAATCGCGAAGAACCAGACATTCGTACTTGACGGCAGAGATATCGCTTCCGTTGTACTTCCTGATGCCAAGTACAAGTTTTTCGTTTTGTGCGCTCCCGAAGTTAGAGCAGAGAGAAGACTTGCCGAGCTTGAAGCAGCAGGCGATCACTCTCAGACATATGAAGAAGTTTTAAGAGATATTAAATATAGAGATGAGCAGGACTCCACAAGAGCCGCATCACCTCTTATCCAGGTTCCCGAAGCGATAGTTATCGATACGGGTAAGTATGATATCAAAGGAACCAGAGAATTCCTCATAAGCCAACTGGACGAAGAAGATAAGTAATGGATATAACGATCGCCAAGTCATCCGGTTTCTGCTTCGGAGTTAAGAATGCTGTAACGGCAGCCCAGAATGCTGTCGCAGAGCGTTCTGATGACAGAAAGCTCGTTATGCTCGGCGAGATAGTCCATAACAGATATGTTGTTGACCATCTTCTTGAAGGCGGCTTTGAGATTTGTGAGAAAGCAGAAGACTGTCCTGAGGGCTCCATAGTAATCGTCAGGGCTCACGGGGTTACACCCGATGAAATAGAGATATTAAAGAGCAAAAACTGCGAGATAAGGGATATGACCTGTCCCTTCGTATCGAAGATCCATAAGATCGTCAGGGAGAATGCTCTTAATGGAATGAATATTATTATTACCGGTACTAAGGGCCATCCTGAAGTTACTGGTATTTTGGGCGAAGCAGAAGGTACAGGCGTCAAATGCGCTGTAATAAAGGATACAGAGGATCTTGAGAGCCTCGATTTTCCGCTTGAAAGTGCAATATTGATATCCCAGACGACATTTTCGAGTGCCGCATTCAAAAAAATATGTCAAACAGTTAAAAATAAAATTGAAAAATATAATGTTTTTGATACAATATGTATTACGACTGAAAGTAGGCAAAAGGAAGCCGCTTCGCTCTCTGAGAATTCAGATTCGATGATAGTCATCGGTTCTGCTCACAGTTCGAACACCACTAAGCTTTTGGACATCTGCAAAGGTCGTTGTGCAAGAACATTCCTTGTGAACTCGGGCACAGAAGTACGGAATCTCATCTCGGAAGGGAAGATACTCCGGACGGATAAGGTCGGGATCACAGCGGGTGCATCTACACCGGAAGCTATTATTTTGGAGGTTGTTCAACAAATGAACGAAGAAGAGAAGATCACAAATCAGGGCTTTGACACAGAGTTTGCCAATGCTGTCGATTTAATTGCGCAGGTTAGAAGAGGTGCTGTAGTAAAGGGCACAATCACATCTGCAGATGACGACTATGTTTATGTAGACGTACACGACAAGTCCGAAGGTAGAATTTCACGTAAGGAGTTTGATTCGGATCCTGACTTCGATCTTGAAAAGGCTATTGCCGATCACACAGAAGTTACCGTTAAGGTAAGAAGCATCAAGAATTCCGATCAGGGTAAGGAGATCATCCTTTCCAAGAATGATGTTGAGTCCGAGAAGGGCAGAGCAGAGATCGAGGAAGCATTCAAGAACAAGACTCCTATCGAAGTTAAGATCACACGTACAGTTAAGGACGGTGTTATCGGTTCTTACAAGGGCGTTGATATCTATATCCACAGAACACAGATCAAGACCGGCGAAGTTAAGGACCTTGAGTCTTATGTAGGCCAGGTTCTCGAGATTGTTGTTACTAAGTTCGACACAGAGAAGGGTCGTCTCAGAATTTCAGGAAGCCACAGAATTATCGCTTCCGAAGAGCGCCGTAAGAAGTCTGCAGAGATCTGGGACAACATTGAGGAAGGCAAGCACTATACAGGTGTTGTCAGAAGCCTTGTAGATTTCGGTGCATTCATCGATATCGGCGGTGTTGACGGACTCGTTCACGTTTCCGAGCTCTCATGGAGCCGCAACGCTAAGCCTGCTGACGTTCTCAAGGTTGGTCAGGAAGTTGACGTTTACGTTAAGTCTTTCGATAAGGAAACAAAGAAGATCTCATTGGGCTACAAGAAGCTTGAGGATGATCCTTACTACAATATCGAAGAGAGAATGCCTGTTGGCTGCATCGTTCAGGGTACAGTAGTCCGTCTTACAAAGTTCGGCGCTTTCGTACAGCTTGAGCCCGACCTCGACGCACTCTGCCACGTATCTCAGATCTCTTCCAGAAGACTTGAGAAGCCTGAGGATGTTCTTTCCGTAGGCCAGGTTGTTCAGGCTAAGGTTATCAAGATCGAACCTGAGGAGAGAAGAATTTCCATCTCCATCAAGGAAGTTGCTCCTATCGATCCTGAGATCGAGGAAGCTCCTGTTGAGGAAGCACCTGAGTCAACAGACGAAGCTTAATCTTAAAGCTTTTAATTGAGTTTCAGACCGCGCTCTTTATGGGCGCGGTTTTTATTTCTAATATAAGAAAATAAGTACTTGCATAATCTTTTATGTTGTTATAAGATTTATAGGCTTGTTAGAGGAAATACTCCATCGGGGTGTGGCTCAGGTGGTAGAGTGCCTGCTTCGGGAGCAGGAGGCCGTGGGTTCAAGTCCCGCCACTCCGACCAATAATTTTTCCTAACAGAGTGTGATCATCGGGGTGTAGCTCAGGTGGCTAGAGTGCTTGCTTAGGGAGCAAGAGGTCGTGGGTTCAAGTCCCGTCACTCCGACCAACTCAAAGATAACCTTCGTACTTTGTACGGAGGTTATTTTTTTATTTTGGCTCGTATGTTTGTTATAATCAAAAAATAAATTTAAAGGCGGTGGATTTCATGAGTCGAGCAGATGATATTTTCGATGAGAACATTAGAGCGATACTTAATTCAGGCTATTCAACCATCAATGACAAGGTAAGGCCCCATTGGGCCGATGATGGTGCTCCGGCTTATACATATAAGGCATTTGCGATCGTAAACCGTTATAACCTTGCAGAGGAATTTCCAATGTTTACTCAGCGCTGGATCAATTTCAAGGCGGCTGTAGATGAGCTCCTCTGGATCTGGCAGAAGAAGTCCAATAATGTCCACGATCTGAATTCTCATATCTGGGATTCATGGGCTGATGAGACAGGTTCCATCGGCAAGGCATACGGATATCAGCTTGGCGTAAAGCATAAGTATAAGGAAGGCGAGTTCGACCAGGTTGACCGTGTTCTTTACGATCTTAAGAATAATCCTTCATCAAGAAGGATCATGACTAATATCTATGTACATCAGGATCTTTCAGAGATGCACTTGTATCCCTGTGCTTATTCAATGACATTTAATGTAACAGGCAATAAGCTTAACGCAATACTCAATCAGAGAAGTAATGACATGCTTGTTGCAAATGCCTGGAACGTATGCCAATACGCTGTTCTGGTACATCTCATGGCAAGATGTTCAGGACTTGAAGTAGGCGAGTTCGTACACGTTATCGCAGACGCTCACATCTATGACCGTCATGTTGATATCGTTAAGGAGCTTATCGAGATGCCCAAGTATCCGGCTCCTAAGCTTGTTCTTGATGAAGGCATTACTGATTTCTATCAGTTCACAACAGATAACATCAGACTTGAAGGCTATGAATCCGGTCCCAAGATCAAGGGAATCCCTGTAGCAGTCTGATTGGCGGTAATTGAATGAAGTTAATATTTATAAGACACGGTGATCCTGATTACGAGAAGGATTCACTTACTGAAAAAGGCTGGCGCGAGGCTGAAATCCTCTCTGAACGCGTTGCCAAATGGGACATAAAGCAGATCTATTGCTCTCCTATGGGAAGAGCCAAAGATACCTGTTCTGTATCTTTGAAGAAGACCGGCAGAGAAGCAATTACATATGAATGGCTTCAGGAATTCTACTACCGGGTCTGGGATGAGCAGGAGAAGCGGTGGACTATTGCCTGGGATTTCTTTCCACGAGATTTCAATAATTGGGATGAACTCCATGACAAGGATAAGTGGGCGGAAACAGATATCATGAAGTCCGGAGACATTGCCAGACACGCTCAGGAAGTATATGACGGCATAGATGCTCTTCTTGAGAAGCACGGATATAAGAGAAACGATAAAGGCTTCTACGATGTTTTAGAGCATAACGATGATAATATTGTTTTATTTTGCCATTTCGGAGTTACAGCGCTTATCGTCAGTCATCTCATCGGAGTTGCAGCACCGGTTCTCTGGCAGGGAATGATAATGCAGCCGACTGCTCTTACCATACTGGGTACTGAAGAGAGGATTCCCGGTGAAGCGACTTTCAGAGTACAGACGTTCAGCGATTGCAGACACCTGGCAGAAGCAGGTGAGCCTATGTCACAGTCAGGATACTTTACTAAGATTTTTGAGGGGTAATAATCATGATAGCTATTTCAGCAGTTGATAAGAATTGGGCAATCGGAAATCAGGGACAGCTTCTTATTTCTTTGCCTGAAGATCAGAAGGGTGTATTCAAGAAATATACGGCAGGACATACTGTCGTGTATGGAAGAAAGACTCTTGAGACGTTCCCGGGCCAGAGACTTCTGCCTAACAGAGTAAACGTGATCATGTCCAGAAGCTTTGATTACGAGAAGGAGGGCGCTATGGTCCTTCATTCCGTAGATGAGCTGGAAGATTTCCTTGAACTTACGGCAGATGAGGTTTATCTCATCGGCGGAGCTTCACTTTACAACTCTCTTATCGGCCTTTGCGACAAGGCGATAATTACAAGCATACGGGCTGAATTTGAAGCAGACTGCTGGTTCCCGAATCTTGATGAGGATCCGGAGTGGGAACTGGAAGAAGAAGAACCGCCGGTAATGAGTGCAAAAGGCGTTGAGTTTACTGTAAGACATTATAAAAGGAAAGCGTAATGCTTTCCTTTTTTGTTGGGTTATGTTGAACTGTCTTCCTGTATGCAGTAATCGTGTATCAGCGGCTGCGTTAATATCTCAGGCCTTACCGTTACTCCCGGAGCCGTCGTGACGGTATAGGTGAAATAAATGGTCTGCTGCGGATAGAGAATGAAATAAGGCGCAAATCCGAGCTGCAGTCCGTTGTATTCTTCTATTACAAAATCAACGTCGCCGTCGTTTTCGATGTCGCTGATATATCCGCCAGCAGGTGCAAACAGATAGAGCAGTGATATAAGATCTGCACCATTTTCCATGCTTGTTATATAGATGTTGTTAAGACCATATGCGAGGGTCTCATCATCGATGGTATTTGAAAGAGTAACGGTTACAGGATATGAGTAGGAACCGTCAGCGTTCATGGTTCCGTCTCCCATTGTAACGTGATAATCAATGTAGGGACCAAGCTTGCAAGAAAGATTAACGTTATAGAAAACACCGATTGCGGGTTGTTCTGGATCTGAGTAAACTGCTCCTGAAAAGCCGAGATTGGTGATCTCTGCCTGTGATTCCGGATCTTTCATCCAGATCATAAGTACTCTGTCTTTGCTGCTTTCCGTGATTATATTCATTAACTCAACAATTGTATCTTTGGAAATGCTGTTCATGAGTTCATGGAAAACCAGATCGGCGCATTCACCGAAGAGAGCATCAGTAACGTCGTTTGCTTCGGCATAGTTATTGGTATAGTCATCTGATTTGAAATAATCGAAGTAGATCTGTCGCTGCAGATAACCGACGGCATTAGTGTCATCGAGTGTTACGCCGTTAGAGAGAGTAACAGGTCCGGTAATTGTTAAGAGTCTCTGTATAATATGGGGAGTCAGTGAGATAACTCCGTCGATCGTCTCATCGTTATATTCCTCATAAGCTGCAGTCATGATCTCTGCTGCTCTGGGGAAATCCGGATTTACGGTAGCTTTTATCGGATTGCATCCATACCAGTCGGGAAGGAAGAGTGTGTTCTCTTCATCCGTGATCGTAATTGATGAAGGCTGTTCTTCAGGCAGATAGTTTAAGACTGTTTCAAAATCACCAAAAGTGAATTCACCGTTTTTAACGGAAACTTTTCCCATTGCTCCGGGGAAACCACCGCAAGCACGCATTTCAGCGCAGTTCTGGGCTACAACCAGGAACATCCTGTCTTCGCCGTTGCCGATGATGAGTCTGATAAGAGGCTTATATGTTTTTATTTCATATAAAGTCTTCATCAGGTTGATGAGTGTGTTGCTAAGATCTACATATTTCTCAGGATTTTCATTGATAAGAGGACTTGTTAATATCTGATCACAAATATCCATGACATGAGGTTCAATCCTGTCTTCGAGATCCAGGTATGCTCTGATAATGTTCGTGTCCATACCATCCTCAGTCTTAAGATCTGCAAAAGATGCCCTGTTCATGGTATCAGCCGTAGGGCGGAGGATCTCAGTGGATGCAGTCTCGATTATAGGAATAAAGAATTCAGCCTGCTGCGGCAGTTCTCTGTAAGAAGATACTTCGTTTTCAATGATGTCGAAGTTGAACTCCGGGAGTTCATTTATATCTTTCATTACTTTCTTTGCAGCAGGGCATACGGCATCGATCATGTTACATAAAGCATAAAGACGTACTGCCATATCAGGTCCCATATCATCCATTTCGAGTGAGTCGAGACTCGGTTTTCCGATTACACGGATATATGTGGAAGCAGGCTTAAGAATAGTTACTGTTGCTTCATCTGCAATATTTACGGCCTTCCTGGCAGTCTCAAGGTCTTCATTGATCTTTGAACCGATAAAGGGAAGAGAAGTAGCTGACTTCCATTTGGTCACATCAAGATCAGCCCTGAGTTCTTTTATCGATGCTTCAACGGTTATGATCTCTGCGTCAGCGGAATCAGCATCTCCGTTTGCCAGGTATTCTATTGTCTGCTTAACAGAAGCTTTAAGCATCCTGGCATCTGATGCTGCTTTGGATGCCTTTGTGGAATATATAACACCCATTACTGTTAAGACCAGAAGCAGGGCGGCTGCGATCAGGCCGCAGATAAGAACGGCCATTCTGGGCTTTGAGCCTTTCTTTTTTACAGCTTTATTCTTAGCCTTTTTGGCCTTCTTTTGTTTAACCGGCTTGTTAACCGGCTTGGGCGCCGTGTGTCTGGGGGCGTCTTCGTTGATTACAAACTTGCCCTCAAAAGGATCTTTAGCTTTCAATTTATTTATCTCCCATGTATTATTTGACCAAAGAAGAATACAAAACATTTATTTTATACACAAGTTACTAAATTAAAGAAACTTGAGAGAAAAGACGCTTGGTTTTCTACTTGCGTATTCAAATCCTTTTTGTTAGAATACATCCGCATAAAAATCACGCATACATTCCGACTGTGGCCAATTTTGAGCTGAATATTACTTATGATGTATGCGGAAGAATTAACAGGAGGATTATTTTATGCCAGTTATTTTAATGAAGCAGCTTCTTGAAGCAGGCGTACACTTCGGTCACCAGACACGTCGTTGGAACCCTAAGATGTCCGAGTACATCTTCACGGAGCGTAACTCAATCCACATCATCGATTTGCAGAAGACAGTCAAGAAGGTCGACGAGGCCTATGACGCTATGCGCGAGCTCGCTGAGAAGGGTGATATCCTTTTCGTAGGTACAAAGAAGCAGGCTCAGGATTCCATCAAGGAAGAAGCTCAGCGTTGCGGACAGTTCTATGTTAACTATCGTTGGCTCGGTGGTACACTCACAAACTTCGTAACGATCAAGAAGAGAGTTGCAAGACTCGAAGAACTCCGCAGAATGGAAGCTGACGGTTCTTTCGAACTCAGAACAAAGAAGGAAGTTGCTAAGCTTAAGCTCGAGATGACAAAGCTCGATCAGAACCTCGGTGGTATCGTAGGTATGGTTAAGCTCCCTGCAGCTCTTTTCATCGTAGATACAAAGAAGGAGCACAATGCAGTTGCTGAGGCTAAGAGACTCAACATCCCGATCGTTGCTATCGTAGATACAAACTGCGATCCTGATGAAGTAGATTACGTTATCCCCGGTAACGATGACGCTATCCGTGCAGTTAAGCTCATCACAGCTAAGATGGCTGACGCTGTTATCGAAGCTCATCAGGGTGAGGATGCTACATCTGAGGGTATGGATCTTGATTCAGCTGACGCTAAGGCTGCTACAGCAGAGGTTGCTGAGGAGCAGGCTGCAGAGGCTGCTGAAGATAAGTCTATCGAAGAGATCGCTTCTGAGTCTTAATCAATTTCTTAACTAAAAACGCAAAGGAGAATATATATGGCAGTTACAGCTCAACAGGTAAAAGAACTCCGTGAACTTACAGATTGCGGAATTATGGATTGTAAGAAGGCACTTATCGAGTGCGATGGTGATATCGAGAAGGCTAAGGCTTGGCTTCGCGAGAAGGGTATGGCTAAGGCTGAGAAGAAGTCCGCTAGAATCGCTGCAGAGGGTGCAGTTGTAGCTAAGATTGCTGATGACAAGAAGTCAGGCGTTTTGGTTGAGATCAACATCGAGACAGACTTTGCTGCTAACACAGATAAGTTCAAGGCTTTCACAGATGCTGTTGCTACACACATCCTTGCAAAGAAGCCTGCTAACATTGAAGAGCTTATGGCTCAGCCTCTTTACAACGATGAGTCCAAGACAGTTGAGATCTTCCAGAAGGAAGCTATCGCTGATATCGGTGAGAACACATCTATCAGAAGATTCGTTGTTTACGAAGTAGAGGGCAACGGTGCTGTTGCAGCTTACATCCATATGGGTGGTAAGGTAGGCGTATTTGTTGAAGTTACAACAGACGATGATTCTGTTATCAACAAGCCTGAGTTCGCTGATTTCGCTAAGAACATCGGCATGCAGGTTGCTTCTATGAGACCTACCTGGGTTGAAGAGAAGGACGTTCCCCAGAGCGAGCTCGACAAGGAAGTTGAGATCATCAAGAATAAGGCTCTCGAAGAGGGTAAGCCTGAGAAGATCGTTATGGAGAGAATCGTTCCCGGCCAGATCAAGAACTTCTACAAGCTCAACTGCCTCGTTGACCAGGAATTCTTCAGAGATGACGATCTCACAATCTCCCAGTACATTGAGCAGTCAATCAAGGCTATCGGCGCTAATGTTTCCATTGTTCGTTTCACACGCTTTGGTCTTGGCGAAGGTATCGAGAAGAAGGTTGACGATTTCGCTGAGGAAGTAAGAAAGCAGGCTGGTCTCTAATAGACTGTCAGCTTAATTACCAATTAACTGAATTAACTTATAGGGTTGTCTCAAATTGAGGCAACCCTATTTAATTTAATTTTTTTCTTTTAATAAGGGCGCATTATTGATAAAATCTAATGAAGATATTTTTCCGGAGGAACTTATTAATGGGTGATACAAAATATAAGCGCGTACTTCTGAAGATTTCAGGAGAAGCTTTGGCCGGTGATGCTAAGGTAGGCATCAATGATGAAGTTCTTAAAGAGATTTCCGCTAACATTAAGGCAGTTGTAGATTTAGGCGTTCAGGTAGCCATCGTCGTAGGCGGCGGCAACTTCTGGCGTGGAAGATCTTCCGAGAAGATGGACAGAGTAACTGCTGACCATATGGGAATGCTCGCTACACTCATGAATTCACTGGCACTCTCTGATGCACTTGAGCAGCAAGGAGCCATTACAAGAGTTTTGTCAGCTGTTGAGGTAAGACAGATGGCTGAACCTTACATCAGAAAGAGAGCTGTAAGGCACCTTGAGAAGGGAAGGATCGTAATCTTTGCTTGCGGCACAGGTAACCCTTACTTCTCCACAGATACTGGTGCTGCATTAAGAGCAACCGAGATAGGTGCTGATGTATTCCTTAAGGCTACTATGGTTGACGGCGTTTATGACAAGGATCCCCATGTATATTCCGACGCCAAGAAGTATGACAAAGTATCTCACGATGAGGTATTAAGACTTAACCTTAAGGTTATGGATGCCACTGCAGCTGCTCTCTGCCGTGACAACCATACAAAGATCCTCGTATTCTCCATGAAGGATCCGGAGAACATCGTAAGGATCGCTAAGGGCGAAGAATTAGGAACAATAGTTGAATAAATACATTAAGAGGAGGCTTTAATTATGGCTATGATCGAGATTACAAAGAAAGATTACGATGATATCGAAGCAAAAATGCAGAAGTGCATCGATAACCTTCAGGAGAACCTCAACACTATCCGCGCAGGACGTGCTAATCCTCACGTTTTGGACAAGATTACCGTAGATTACTATGGTGCACCTTCTCCTCTTAATGCAGTAGCTAACATTCAGGTTCCGGAAGCAAGAATGATCACTCTTACTCCCTGGGATCCGAAGATGCTTAAGGAAATCGAGCATGCTATACAGGCTTCTGACCTCGGCATTAATCCTACAAACGACGGTAAGATGATCAGACTCGTTTTCCCTATGCTTACAGAGGAGAGACGTAAGGATCTCGTTAAGCAGGTTAAGGTGTATGGCGATGAGACAAAGGTAGTTATCCGTAATAACCGCCGTGATTGCATCGATAAGATGCGTTCCGCAAATAAAAAGAAGGAACTTACAGATGATCTCCTCAAGGAGTTCGAAGAGAAGGTCCAGAAGATCACAGATAAGTTCACAGCAGAAGTAGACAAGGTCTGCGATGCCAAGAATAAGGAACTTATGGAAATCTGATAGATGGCTTTACTCGGGAACAAAAAAGAAAAGACTTATGATACGGGTGACCTTAAGGTCCCCGTATCTTTGGGTGTAATAATGGACGGCAACGGAAGGTGGGCCACAAACAGACATCTTCCCAGAAGTGCCGGACATAAGGTTGGTGCGGAGAACCTTAAAGAACTCTGCCGCAACTGTGTAAGATACGGTGTTAAGTATCTTACCGTTTATGCTTTCTCCACGGAAAACTGGGCCAGACCCCAGCCTGAAGTTGATTTCCTCATGAAGCTTTTTGTCGAGCTTTTTGATAAATACGATGAGGAACTCGCAGAAGAGGGCATCAGAGTCAGATTTACAGGTGACGATTCAGAACTTCCCAAGAAGGTAAGAGAGGTCTGCAAGACAGCCGAGGAGAGATCCAAGAACCGTCCTAATATGCAGCTCATCGTTGCTCTTAACTATGGTGGAAGACGCGAGATATTAAACAGTTGCCGCCAGATTGCCGAAAAGGTAAAAGCAGGTGAGATCGAGCCTTCTGACATTACTGAGCAGATGCTTTCAGACAATATGTATCTGCCGGATGTACCTGATCCTGAACTCATCATCAGACCCAGCGGCGAGATGAGATTATCCAACTTCTTATTATGGGAAAGCGCTTATTCCGAATTCTGGGTATCAGATACTTTATGGCCTGATTTTGGTTATGAAGACCTGACTCAGGCTTTCAGGGATTTTGCATCACGTGACAGACGCTTCGGCGGCTTGTCCAAGAAGGAAAGTAAGACCTAAATTGAGACAGAGAATAATCACAGGTATTATCTTCACGGTTTTGGTACTGTCTTTATTTGTACCTGCATTGTTTTGGCCGGTTACGGGAATTATCATGGCTGCGGCAATCGGTGTATTTGCCTGTATTGAGATCTACAGAGCTCTTAAACACGGAGGATACCGTCCTTCCAGAGTTCTTTTGATTATAGGCATGGTACTTGCGACACTTGTCGTTCTATGTGGTCTTTTATTCCAGCTAAATATCGAGAGCGTAATGGCTCTTTATCTGATTATCGTTTGTATGTATTCCCTTGCATGCGGTATCAATCTTCCGCTTGTAAGACCTGATGATGAGAAGTCATTCCTGAACGGTATATTTACCGGCGGAATGGTCTTTTACATTTCCTTCCCGTTGTTTTGTCTTGTAATTGCATTACTGTTTGTCCCTAATGGCTGGTTCTATATGGTTATCGGACTCTTTGCACCGTGGGGAACTGATGTTTTCGCTTATTTCACCGGTGTTGCCATCGGAAAGCATAAGATCGTTCCGCACATTTCTCCAAAGAAGACTTGGGAAGGCTGTATCGGCGGTACGGTTTTCTGTGCACTGTCGGTACTTGTTTATTCATGCCTGGTTTTATATAGGGTAGAAGCTATTCAGTTGAGTATGGTGGTATACGGGATCATAATGTTCTTCTTGGGGATCCTTATTTCCATTATGTCTCAGCTCGGTGACTGGTTCTGTTCGGTAATCAAGAGAAGGACCGGAATAAAGGATTTCGGAAATATCTTCCCGGGACACGGCGGAATGATGGACAGATTCGACAGTGCGTTTTTCACATTGCCGACAGCGCTCCTTCTTGCGATCATCGCAAACAACCTGTTCTGAATTAAATTGCTTAACGGATTATTCTTAGGAGTTTAAATATGCGCAGATTATCAATATTGGGTTCTACGGGTTCTATCGGCAAACAGACCCTTGAAGTTGTAAGAAAAGCTCCAGGTGATTTTACGGTCGAATCTCTTACCTGCGGCAGTGATATTGATACTATTTTCGATCAGATAAAAGAATTCAGACCCAAGGTCTGTTCTGTTGTTAATGAGAGCAAAGCCCTTGAGCTTGCATCAAGACTTAAGGCTGAAGGCATTGATATTGAAGTCCTTACAGGTGAAGAAGGCAATATCACATGTGCAACACTGGACAGCTGCGATACTGTTGTCGGTGCAATCGTAGGATTTGCAGGCCTGGTACCCGTATACCATGCTGTTTTAAGCGGTAAGGATATAGCTCTTGCCAACAAAGAGACTCTTGTAGCCGGCGGCGACGTTATCATGCCGTTGATCAGGGAAAAGGGTGTCGCCATGCTTCCGATCGACAGTGAGCATTCAGCCATCTGGCAGTGTCTTAAGGGCGAGAAGAGGGAAGATCTCGACAGGATCCTGATCACTGCATCGGGCGGACCTTTCAGGGGCATGACAAGAGCACAGCTCGAAAACGTTACTTTGCAGGATGCTCTTCATCATCCGACATGGAACATGGGCGGCAAGATCACTATCGATTCTGCAACCATGATGAATAAAGGTCTTGAGATCATCGAGGCACATCATCTTTATGGAATTGACTGCGATAAGATCGACGTTGTCGTTCATCCTCAGAGCATAATCCATTCCATGATCAGACTTAAGGATGGCTCCGTTCTTGCACAGATGGGTAAACCGTCCATGGTTCTGCCTATTGAAGTTGCACTTTACTATCCGGATCGCGGTCCTTCGATCGTAACTGAATTCGATCCGTTTGATGCTGCCATGAATAATCTGACTTTTGAGCCCTGCGACACGGAAGTATTCAGATTAGTTAAGCTTGCCTATGAAGCAGGAAGAAAGGGCGGACTTTTGCCTACTGTTATGAACGCTGCAAATGAATCAGCAGTTATGGCTTATCTTGCCGGAAACATCAATTTCCTGGGCATCGAGGAGATAGTTTTCGAGACAGTCGAAAAAATGGAATCTGATATCAGCAGGCTCGACCTGACTATCGATAATATCTGCCAAACTGACAAAGATGCCAGGATCTATGCAGATGAATTAATAAAGGGAAAGATTAAATAATGAGTATTGTTCGAAGCATTATCTTTGTGATCATAATGCTTGGAGTCCTTGCATCACTGCATGAACTCGCGCATTTCTGGGTTGCAAAACTGTTAAAGATCAAAGTATATGAAGTATCACTCTTTGTCGGCCCAAAGCTTTTATCGTGGAAGCGTAAGGGCGTTGATTTCTCGATAAGACTGATACCTGTTGGAGCTTATGTAAGATTCAATGAGATAGATGAGGAAGGATATGTCGTAGAAAGCGATAATCCGGAACTCCTCGTAAACCAGCCACGATTTAAGAGACTGCTTGTTTCTCTTGCCGGCCCTTTCATGAACCTTCTTATCGGTATAATTACTTTCCTTGTCATGTTCGGTGTCATGGGTTTCTCAAGTACACAGATCGGAAATCCTGTCATAGGAGCACAGACAGGTGATGTAGCTTCCGAATATACTCCCGGAGATACTATCAAAGCGATTAACGGTACGAAGGTATATACATCCTTTGACCTTTACTTTGAACTTGAAGCAGATGATCCCGGTGAAGTAATGACAGTTACTCTCAAGTCACAGGAAACGGGAAAGAACTATGATATTGAGCTGACTCCTGTTTTTGTCCAGAGACCTATGCTTCTGATCTATGCCGGAACTGATACGGATAATAATGAGTATCACGGATGGTATGTAAATTCTGTTGATGAGGCGCAGAACAAGGGTAATCCGGTCCTTGAGCCCGGTGACTATGTTACCCACATCAACGGAAAGGCTGTAGCTGATGAAGACTTTAATGAATTCATATATCATCTTGAAGGTCAGGAATATCTTAATGTCACATATGTCAGGGACGGTGTGACAGCTGAAGCACAGATAATTCCTGAATATGTAGATTATGTATCTACCAGAGGTATCAGGACCATATCCTATACCATCGACTCTCCCGAGCATTTTTTCTCCGCGTTTGGTTATGCGGCCAAAATGCCGGCTGCGATCGCAAATATCACCATAAGAGGCATAAAACAGATTATCTCAGGACAGGAAAAAGCTTATAATTTGTTATCGGGCCCCATCGGGATCACAACCATGGTTAACGACGTCGTAAAGGAAGAGGAAGATACTACAGCCGAGAAACTGACAACCCTGATCATGATCAGTGCGGTCATTTCCATAGCATTGGCTTTCTCGAATCTTCTCCCGATTCCGGGCTTGGATGGTATACAGATCGTCTTTATTGTTGTAGAGATGGTTATTGGGCACAAGTTATCCGATAAAGCTGAGCGGAGGCTTACTGTAGCAGGATTTATATTTATCATTCTGCTTTTGATACTTGCTTTTATATCGGATATCTTAAGGATCATTTTCGGTTACTGACCGGTTTAGGAGAGTATTTATGACTAAGAAAGTCTTGATCGGTAATGTTGAAGTCGGCGGCGGGTCTTCGGTTAAGATCCAGTCAATGAATAACACTGACACGAGAGATGCAAAGGCTACTTTAGCCCAGATCCAGGAGCTTGCCGATAATGGCTGTGATATTACACGCGTGGCTATTCCTGATATGGAAGCTGCAGAGAGCCTTAAGGAGATTACATCAAATTCTCCCATCCCTGTAGTTGCTGACATACATTTCGATTACAGACTTGCTCTTGCGGCTGCTGATAACGGAGCTTCAAAGATCAGGATCAATCCCGGTAATATCGGCGGTCCTGAGAACGTTAAGCTCGTAGCCGATAAATGTAAAGAGCGCCATATCCCGATACGTGTCGGGGTCAATTCCGGTTCCATATCCAGAGAGATACTGGCAAAGTATGGCGAAGTTAATGCGGATGCCATGACAGAGAGTGCTCTGGGTGCAGTTAAGCTTCTGGAAGATCAGGATTTTGATGATATTGTTATTTCCATCAAGTCTTCTTCGCCCAGGCTTACGATCGATACCTATAGGATCCTTTCCAAATCCTGTGATTATCCACTTCATGTCGGAGTTACGGAAGCAGGAACGGTCAGGGAAGGTGCGATCAAATCTGCCGTAGGAATCGGAGCTCTTCTTGCAGAAGGTATCGGAGATACTATCAGAGTTTCTCTTACTGGTAATCCTGTAGATGAAGTAATTACAGCCAAGCAGATCCTTAAAGCTTTGGATCTCAGAGACGGTGGAATCACTTTTATATCTTGTCCGACATGCGGACGTACTCAGGTTCCTCTTATCGAATTGGCAGGTCAGATAGAACAAAAGGTCTCAAAACTTCCCTATAACCTGAAGGTTGCCGTAATGGGCTGTGTTGTAAATGGTCCGGGCGAAGCCAGAGAGTGCGACATAGGTATCGCAGGCGGCAAAGACGAATTCGTATTGTTCGAAAAGGGTGTGCCGGTAAGAAAGATCCCGGCATCAGTTGCTGTTGAAGAATTTGTGAGGGAAGTGATCAGAGTTGGAGAAGAAAAGAGTAAAGCTACTTGAGCTTTTCAATGTAGATTCAGATAAATACAAGGATTTAGACGAGCTTTATGTAGTAAAGGTTGATATCTACAAGGCCAAAGCGTCTATCAATATTATTCTTGAAGGTATAGATTCTCTTAAGTACAACAACAGTGTTGTTGCTTTGGTAAGTGAGCTTGAGAAGGATTTCGGTACAAAGGTTAACTTTTGTTTTAACGGGTTTACTGATGATAATCTGCCCGATGCTTACAGCAATATTGAGAGTCTTATAAGATATTATGCTGCCCGTGACGGTGAAGGTCCTGTAAAGAACCTTGCCGATTTTATCAGCCTTCAGGCGGATATTGATTACGACAATGGTGCAGCACTTTCTTATATTTCATACATAAATGTTTCATCAGGCTGGTCATCCATGCTTGGAAATGAAGATAAGGAGTTACTTACATCTGCAATTAATGACGCTAACACTATTTGTGTCGGTAACGAGATTTCATGCAGATGCGAGATCCTTTGCCATGACCATGATATGGCCGGTATGGATATGTCTCAGGATGACGATGTTATCCGTGCTATCGAAGAGGGAAGAATGGTATTCCCGGACATTGAATATGTAGAAGAAAAAACGAATAAAGGTTCAAAGAAAAAGAAGGATGAAAAAGCAGGCGATGCAGAAGCAAAACCTGCTGCAAAAGATTCCTGGGAAGCTAAAGCACAACAGGTCAGAAAAGAAGCAAAACAGGAAGAAAAGAAATTCGATTATAAGGCGCAGGCCAATGCCGATAATCAGCTCTACGGACGCGTAAAGAAGCAGGCTACTTTCATGAAGATAGCCGACCTTACAATCGGCTGTTTTGACGTTAATATCGCTGGCGACATGATATTTAACGAGGACTCTTTTAAGCTTGCCAAAACCGGCAGAAGCGTAATCGTTAAGTTCATGTGCCTTGATGATACAGACGGTATCTCATGTATTGCTTTCTTAAAGCCTGAAGAAGCTGACGGATTCCAGAAGGAATTCGGCAAGGGCGGCTATGTCGGCATTCAGGGTAATGTCGAGAATGACTCATTTACAGGCGATAAGTGTCTTAAGGTATCAGGATTCTTCAGTGCTGATAAACCGCCGAAGAGAAAAGATAATGCAGAGCGCAAGAGAGTAGAGCTTCATGTGCACACCAAGATGAGCGAGAGTGATGCTACTACAGATCCTGCTGATCTTATCAAGCTTGCTGCTCAATTCGGTCATTCAGCTTGTGCAGTTACTGACCACGGCGTTGTTCAGGCATTTCCACACGTATTTGAGGCAGCTAAAGATATAAATAAAAAGCGTAAGGAGACAGGTGAAGCTCCGATCAAGTGTATCCTCGGTTGTGAAGGATATCTTGTTGATGACGGCCCTACGGTTTTCTATAACCTTCCTTATGATGTCAAGAACGATAAGATCAAGCCTTCAGATGTTGATGATGATGCATCTTTAAACTTCATTTTCAAACCCAAGGCTGTAGGTTCATTCGTTTCCATTGTTATCAAGCGTAATGGTGACGATGCTCTGCGTGATACGTTCACATCCGTATGTGCATCCAAATACAGACTTAAGGGTTATAAGGCAGTTAAGCCTGAAGAAGAGGGTGAATCAGATCAGGATGCCATGGAATTCGCATCCCATGATATTGATAAGTCTCTTTGGGATCCCGATGAAGTCCCCGAATCGTTGAGAGATGAGAATATCACCAAGAAACCTTTGGATCCTCATGAGCTTTTAGGTACAGCATGTAATGTTGATCTTGATATTAACGGTGAATATGCTGATGGCAGTGATGAAGTAATCCCGTCAAAGCTGGTATTCGAGCATGTGGCTGATTTCCATGCTGAATTTGAAGATGCAATCTACCCCGGTACGGGAGAACCTTGCGATTCATATTTTGCAATGGGAGAACTTCTCGAATTCATCGGTGATTCATATATAACAGGTCCTGATATCTTCACGACGCTTGCTTTCCTTCGCCGCGCAGGTTACGGAATAAACATTGAAGACCACGTTTATTACAGACATAAGTTCCTTATGCCTGCTACTTCTGATGAAGATATTCTTGAGACATTCTATAAGGGTGAATATAAGACAGTAGACGAAGCATTAAGTGCTAAGGGCACGATGTTCACTTACACTGCAGACGGCAGTGAATTTGATGAGATGTTTACAGCATGCTATAAGTCAGCATCCTTGCTTGCTTCTTGTCTAACCGATGCCGGTACTGTTGATGCGTTGTCCATCAACTATTCATGTGGACACTATACGCCTGAGAAGATCAAGTCAACAAAGAAGATCGCACCGTCCAGTCCTATAAGAGAAGCACCTACTTACCATATTATTTATCTTGTGCGTTCTAATATGGGACTTTATAACCTGTACCGTATCGTATCTGAATCCCAGATACACTATTTCGCATTAAGGCCCAGAACGCCCAAGAGTCTGCTCAAGTATTTCAAGTCCGGCATTATTGTCGGCGGTGCCTGCGAGCGTGGTGAGATTTACCGTTATGTTATTACTCAATACAGGTCATTAAATAAAGACAGACATGCAACAAGAGAATTCCTGAAAGATTCAGAAGAGTTTGCAAAGATATTAAGCCTTTACGACTATGTGGAGATCCAACCTCTTTGCAACAACATGTTCATTACGAGACAGGATCCTTCCAAATCCGATACAGGGACTACTCCGATGAATGAGGATGACATCCGTATTATTAATGAGCTGCTCGTAGAAACGGCAGATGATCACGGAATGCCTGTTTGTGCTACGACCGACTCTCATTTCCTCAACAAGGAAGACGGCCGTTACAGAAAGTATATGCTTATGAGCATGGGATTTGATGATGCTGAGATGCAGAGTGATCTGTATTTCAGAACCACTGATGAGATGCTCGAAGAATTCAAGTATCTTGGTGAAGAAAAGGCGATGGAAGTTGTTGTAGATAACACCAACATGATCGCTGACATGATCGACTTCGGGATCAAGCCGTTCCCTGACGGATCTTATCCTCCGCAGATTGCAAGAGCTGCTGCCGATGTTAGAGATATCGCTTATACAAAGGCAAACCGTATGTACCGTCATAATGGTGTTCTAAATGAAGTCGTTAAGGCAAGACTCGACAGAGAGCTTGATTCCATTATCAACAATGGTTATGCGATCATGTACTATATTGCATACAGGCTTGTTAAGAAGTCCAATAACGACGGCTATGTTGTTGGTTCCAGAGGTTCCGTCGGTTCTTCTTTTGCCGCTACCATGTGCGGTATCTCGGAAGTTAATCCGCTGCCTCCGCATTACAGATGTCCGAAGTGTAACTATGCAGAGTTTGATAACTCCGGTGTTTACGGATCAGGTTATGACCTGCCTCCTAAGACATGTCCTGAATGCGGTGAGAAGCTGATCCCGGACGGTCAGGATATTCCTTTCGAGACATTCCTCGGATTCAAAGGAGATAAGCAGCCTGATATCGACCTTAACTTCTCCGGTGAGTATCAGCCGAGAGCACATGCTTATGTAGGCGTGCTCTTTGGTGGTACGCATACATTCAAAGCCGGAACGATCGGTGCTTACCAGGATAAGAACGCTTATGGTGTGTGCCGTAAGATCTGTGAAGAGAAGAGCGAACCTTTCACACAGGCACATCTCGCATTCATGGCAAGAGACATAATAGGCGTTAAGAGGACAACATCCCAGCACCCAGGTGGAATCGTCGTTATTGCAAAGGAAATGGATATCTATGAATTTACTCCTATCCAGTTTCCGGCAAATAAAACTGACTGCGGAATCATAACTACGCACTTCGACTTCCGTGCGATGCACGATACTATCCTTAAACTTGATATTCTCGGACATGCTGATCCTACTGTATTGAGAATGTTAAGTGATATTACGGGAGTTAATATTACAGACATACCGATTCCTGACGAGAAGGTAATGAGTCTTCTTGTCAGTACGGATGCTTTGGGCTTCCCGATAGATGCTACCGATGCAGGTTCAGCGACATTGGGTCTTTCAGAGCTTGGTACCAACATGGCCCGCGGCATGATCAAAGAGACAAAGCCTACAAGGTTCTACGATCTCGTTCAGCTTATGGGTCTTTCACATGGTACTGACGTATGGACGGGTAATGCCCAGGATCTTATCAGAGCCGGAACCTGTGACCTTAATTCTGTTATCGGATGCCGTGACTCCATCATGACAAGCCTTATTTACTGGGGACTTCCCAATAAGGATGCATTCGACATCATGGAAGGTGTACGTAAAGGTAAGGTTGCTGCAGGCAAAGTTGAGAAATGGCCTCAGTATGTTGAAGAGATGAAAAATTGCGGTGTTCCTGACTGGTATATTGAATCATGTCAGAAGATCAAGTACATGTTCCCTAAGGCTCATGCTGCTGCATATTCAATCTCTACACTTCGTGTAGCCTGGTTTAAGGTTTACTATCCGGAAGAATACTACTGCTCATTCTTTACACATAGAGGTGAAGGTCTGTTTAATGCTGACGATATGTGCCACGGACCGGAAAAGGTAAAGAAGAGAAGAATTGAACTTGCTGACGAGATGCATGCAAAAGGCGATCCGAATACTAAACTCAAATACTATTTCTATGAACTTGTAGAAGAAATGTATGCAAGAGGAATAACTTTTGCGCCCATAACACTTAATGATTCACTCGGCAAGAAGTTCGCTAAAGCAGGTCCCAAACTCATAAGACCTCCGTTCTGTGCTATTCCAGCTGTTTCTCCCGCAAACGGTGAAGCTATCGAAAAAGCAAGGGCTGAAGCACCTTTTAAGAACCGTGATGATTTCATGAAGAGAACGGGTGTCGGTCAGTCTGTTACACAGAAACTTCTGGAATATGGCAGGATCCTTGATGATCTTCCTGAGAGTGCCCAGATCAACCTGTTTGATCTTATGTGAGGTTAGACTTAGTGTATTGCAGCGTAATCTTAAGAGGAGCGGTAAGACAGACAGATAAACTGTTTACGTATCGTGTGCCTGACGATCTGTCAGGCACCGTCGTAGCAGGTTCTCTTGTAAATGTACCGTTTGGAAAAGGCGACTCCCAAAGATGCGCTGTTGTGATTGAACTTAAGGATTCTTTTGAAGGCGATGAGAGCTTGATAAAAGACATAGGTTCTGTCATTTCAGGCAGACCTGTTTTAAATAGCGACCAGATTGAACTTATCGATAAGATCAGCGACAGGTTTAACTGCACCAAAGGCGATGTAGTTGAACTCATGGTGCCTTCGTGTGTTGTTAATCATAAGAATCCGGTTGAAGTTTTTGTTGAACTTGTATCTGAGCAGACAGCTGTTGGCGTTCTTGAAAGCGAGACATTAAGATCAGTTGCCCATATCAATATCCTTGAGTATCTGCTTGCGCAGGGTAAAGTTCCGCGCAAGGAATTAATGGCATCTGTCAATTGTTCAACGGCTCAGGTTAAATCTCTTGAAGATAAGGGGCTTGTAAGACTCGTAAAAGAATCTTCAGACTATGTCAGTCCCGCTGTAACCACGGGCGATACGCCTGGGGGGAAGTTTACTGAAGAATACGATCTCAGTGATGAGCAGAAAAGTGCCATTAGTGAGATATTAAGCGGCATAGAAGATAGAAAAGAAAATACATATCTTTTATTCGGAATCACCGGAAGCGGTAAGACGGAAGTCTATCTGAATATAGCCAAGAAAGTTATATCTGAAGGCGGAAGCGTTATCTATATGGTCCCCGAGATATCCCTTACTCCACAGACTATCAATTGGATCAAGGGAAGACTTGGTGACAGCGTTGCCGTGCTTCACAGCAGACTTACTGATAAACAGCGCTATGAACAATGGGACAATATCAGGACCGGAAAAGCTAAAGTTATTGTAGGTCCGAGAAGCGGTGTGTTCGCTCCTGCCAGGGATTTAAGACTGATAATCCTTGATGAGGAACATGATGGTTCATATAAAGCAGAATCCCATCCGAGATATTCTGCAAGGGATATCGCCAGAATGAGATCCAAGATCACGGGATGCAGTGTAGTATTAGGCTCTGCTACACCTTCGGTTGAGAGCTTTTATGCTGCTCAAATGGGTGCTTTCAAGCTGCTTGAACTTAAGCAGAGAGCAAGACAGGAAGCCAAACTTCCGGAGATAATTCCCGTTGATATGAAAGAGCAGATCAAGCTCGGAAGCGGCGATATGCTATCTCTGCCGTTAAGACAGGCCATGTCCGTTGCATTCTCTGAAAATAAGCAGGTTATTCTTCTTTTGAACAGAAGAGGTTTTTCGAGGACTCTTATATGTGAAGACTGCGGTGAACCGGTTACGTGTAAGAACTGTTCAGTTGCCATGACGCTTCACAATAACAGGAGAAGCGGAACACAGAGTCTTATCTGTCATTACTGCGGTTATACTATTCCTTCATATGAAGCCAGATGTTCTGTCTGTAACGGCAATCACTTTACCAAAGCAGGATTCGGAACACAGCAGCTTGAAGAGTTCATTCATACGGTGTTCCCGCATGAGAAGGTATTGAGAATGGACCAGGATTCAACCATGACTCCCGGTGCTCACAAAGAGATAATCGAGAAGTTCGCAAACAAAGAAGCTTCTATACTCATAGGTACACAGATGATCGCAAAAGGTCTGGATTTCCCTGATGTAACGGTCGTAGGTGTTCTTGGTGCCGACCTCATGCTTGCTTCTTCGTCGTTCAAAGCTTCAGAGAGGGCATTCCAGCTTATTACCCAGGCTGCAGGAAGAGCCGGAAGGGGAGATGCGCCGGGGCAGGTATTCATCCAGAGTTATAACCCTGACCAGCCATTGTTTAAGTTTGCATGTACCCAAAATTACAGGGCTTTCTATGAACAAGAGATAGAATACAGAAATAAGCTAAGACTCCCGCCTTATAAGGCAATAGGTGAGATAGTCCTGTCTTTGGAGGATGAGGAGCTGCTTGTAAAAAGAGCTAATGAGCTTGCGAAGTATCTTAGGGATTTCACCGGATATCAGGATCCCAGATATAAATTCGAGGTTTTCGGTCCTGTTCCGTGCGTAATATATGAGCTCAGGGGAAGGTACAGAATGTCTTTTGTCATTAAGGCAGTCAATAAGTCTGCCATTAACGGAGTGTTCAAAAGACTTATTGAGGACTTCGATCATACGAAGTATCCGATGTCGTTCGACAACGACCCTCAGGACGGCTGATAACCCTCGAATTGTACGCTGTGGAAGTACATATGTGCACCCCAGAAGTATAAATTGACTAATTATAATATAAGGTGTTAGAATTCAACAGTCAGAATGCGCTTTCAGGCATTTTAACCACTTTTTGTAAATATTTTTAGGGAGGCATTCATATGTCCAAGCCTGTATTTGTCGGTGCCGGTGTTGCTATCGTTACTCCGTTTTTTGAAGACGGCGGAATCAATTTCGAGGAGCTTAAGAAGCTTATCGAGTTCCAGATAAAGCAGGGCATCGATTCTATCGTTATCTGCGGTTCTACCGGTGAAGCTGCTACTATGACTGAAGAAGAGCATATAGAAGCCATCAAGTGTGCTGTAGATACTGTTGCAGGCCGTGTTCCCGTAATTGCCGGAACTGGTTCTAACGATACAGCTTTCGGCATAGAACTTACAAAGAAGGCTTATGAGCTCGGCGCAGATGCTGCTTTGCTCGTAACTCCTTACTATAACAAGTGCACACAGGAAGGTCTTTTCCGTCATTACGCTAAGATCGCAGAAGCTGTACCTGAACTTCCGCTTATTCTTTATAACGTTCCTTCAAGAACGAACGTTAACATCAGCCCTGAGCTTTTGAAGAGACTTTCCGTTTATGAGAACATCGTTGGCGTAAAGGAGTGCAATTTCGGACAGGTTCCTGAGATTTACAGCCTTTGCGGTGACAGATATGCTTTGTATTCCGGTGAGGACGGACTTGCAGTTCCCATGATCTCACTCGGTGCAAAGGGCGTTATCTCTGTAATTGCCAACATCCTTCCTAAGGAAACTTCAAAGATGATCCACGATTACATTGATGGCAACATCGAAGAAGCAAGGAATGCACAGATCGGTTTCATCCCTCTCGTTAAGGCAATGTTCTGTGAGGTAAATCCTATTCCTGTTAAGGAAGCAATGAACATTCTCGGATGGAATGCTGGTCCATGCAGACTTCCTCTCTGCGAGATGAGCAAGGCTAACCACGATAAGGTTGTAGAAGTTCTTTCACAGTATGATACTTCTGCAATGAACAGCTTTGTCGGCAAGTAATAATTTTCAGGAGTTTAAAATGGTCAATATTTTCTTAAACGGTTGCTGCGGAAGAATGGGTAAGGCTATAGCTGCCCTCTGCGAAAACAACCCTGATTATAAGATCGTCGCCGGCGGAGACATTATCGAGAACTCAAACTATGGGTTCCCGGTATATACAAGCCTTAATGAGTGCACAGAGGATTTCGATGTCATTATCGATTTCTCCAATGCAAAGGCTGTTCCCGGTGTCCTTGAGTTTGCTCTTAACCGCAATAAGCCTTTTATCTGCTGCACAACAGCTCTTTCGGATGAGACAGTTGCAAGCATTCTTGAAGCTTCCGAGAAGATCGCTGTTTTCAAGTCAGCTAACATGAGTCTTGGTATCAACATAATGGTTGAGCTTGCAAAGCAGGCTACAAGAATTCTTTATCCCGAATTCGACATTGAGATCGTTGAAGCTCATCACAACAGAAAGCTTGATGCTCCTTCCGGAACGGCAATGATGATCGCTTCAGCCATTGATCAGGAGATCCCTGATAATATTGAATATGTTTACGACAGACACAGTGTAAATAAAGCCAGAAGCAAGAATGAGATCGGTATATCTTCAATCCGTGGCGGTAATATCGTAGGTGAGCATTCCGCTATGTTTATCAGTGATGAAGAGATACTTACCATCAGTCACAGTGCACAGACAAGAGATGTCTTTGCCAAGGGTGCTCTTACAGCTGCAAAGTTTATGTGCGGTAAGGAAAAGGGCTATTTTACTATGTCAGACGTAATTGCTCAGTATATTGAGAAATAATTATTTGGAGGTTTTATAAATTATGTTTGGAATGGATCCGAATGCTGCCGGCGGAGAGATGATGGGATCATTTATGTCATTGGGACTTCTTGTCCTGATGTTTGTTGTTTTCTATTTTATCCTTATCAGACCTCAGCGTAAGAAGGATAAGGAACTCAAGGAACAGATGAGCAAACTTGCTGTAGGCGACAGAGTTGTTACAATCGGTGGACTTGTCGGTTTTGTGGCCAATATCAAGGATGATCAGGTTACAATCTCAACTTCTGCTGCAAATACACTTGTAACTTTCACAAAGAGTGCAATACAATCTGTAGTGAAGCGTGATCAGCTTAATCCTGACGGAACTGTCAAGAAGTCTGAAGAGCCTGAGAAGACAGGCCTTTTCGGCAAGAAGAAGGAAAAGAAGGAAGACTGATCCCTTTAGGACAGGCTTATTATTCAGGCCCGGACTTTTCTGCCGGGCCTTTAATTTATAAAAAGAGGTTTTCATGGGGCTTATACCTGATAATGTAATTGATGAAGTACTTACCAGGGCGGATATCGAATCCGTTGTAGGCCGCTATGTTCTCCTGAAGAGACAGGGAGGCAACCTCTGGGGACTTTGTCCGTTCCATTCGGAAAAGACACCTTCATTTTCCGTAAATCCGTCCAAGGGTATCTATAAGTGTTTCGGCTGCGGTAAGGGTGGCAATGCCATTAGCTTCATAATGGAAATCGAGCATATGAACTATCCTGAAGCTATCAGACATCTTGGTGGTCTATATGGTGTTGAGATCCCTGAGACCGGATATAGCGGCGACAATATCCAAAAGGAAGAAAAGAACCGTGTAAAAGATATCCTTAAGGAAGCCGCTAAATACTACTACAAATCATTTAATGATGAGTATATCGGCAAACCTGCCAGAGATTATGCGGCCAAAAGAGGCTTGTCAAAGCAGACATTGGATAATTTTGGCCTGGGTTATTCTCCCATCAACGGTGGCTTATATGAGTTTCTTAAGCAAAAAGGCTATAAAGATGAGGAGATGCTGAATTCAGGTATTTTTGCCAAGTCTTCTAAAACAAACAAGCCTTATGATCTTTTCCGCGGCAGATTCATGTTCCCGATCTTTGATTCGTTTGGAACCATAATCGCATTTGGCGGTAGAGCGCTGGGAGATGAAAAGCCCAAATATATAAATTCACCCGACTCACTCGTTTATAACAAGCAGAATCATCTTTATGCGATGAATTTTGCCAGAAAAGAACAGTCCAAGCAGCTTATAGTCGTTGAAGGATATATGGATGCCATTGCAATGCATGCTGCCGGCTTCAAGAATACGGTTGCTGCTCTCGGCACGTCATTTACCGACAGCCAGCTTAAGCTCTGTGCAAGATACTGTGAGGAAGTTGTCTTCTTTTTCGATGCCGATAACGCAGGACAGAAGGCTGCATTAAGAGCCATCAAGATGATGATGGAATACTTAAAGAAACTTACGGGAATCAATATACGTATCAGGATCGCTAAGGTTCCTGACGGAAAAGATCCTGATGAATTCATCCGTGTTAATGGATCCGATAAGTTTAGGGAAGTCGTAAAAAATGCTCTTTATGTTGAAGACTATCTTCTTGAGAGAGCAAAGAACGATAATACGGATCCGGAGACAGGCATGCTCGACCGTGGCAGATATCAGGAAGACATATGCCTTTATGGTTCCTGGATGAATGATGACATCAAAAAAAGCCGCATGGCCGGTGTCGCTGCGCCTTTGCTCGGCGCTACTCAGCAGGCAGTAATGAGCCAGATGCAGAGATACAGCCAGATCGAGGACAAAAAGCTGGAACAGATGAATTCCAGGTCACTCGAACGCGAGAGACGTGAGGATATCGAACGCCGTAACAGTTCTGAGGGATTGGAAGAAGTATCTGATCCGGTTACACCTGATGAAGCAGCTCCGGCTGTGCCTGAATTCAAAAAAGTAAATGATTCGGCAACCAAGGAAGAGATTGCATTGTTCGGCTATGCTTTATCTCTGGGAAGCGCTTTGGCAGATAAGAAACTCATAGATAAGACAGACATAATAAGACCTGAGGATTTTTCAGGTGATACACTTAGAGAGCTCGTTAAGATCTTCCTAAATATCTGCGACGGCAGGAACGAGACTTTGTACGCAAGGATGAGCGATTATTTTTCCAGACTTACTATAAACGGCATGCCGGCTGAAGACATTATGTTGAGGGCAGTTGAAGCGGCTGATAAATGTTCTGACGTAAAGGTTAAGAGCGACATGTATCTCGCTTTGCTCTTTAAAGTAAGAGAATCGATCCTTAACAGGGAAGAAGAGAGACTCATTAACAGACTTGCCGTTGCCGGTGATGATGAAAAGAAAAAGATCAACGACATGCTCAGACGCATTTCTGACTACAAGCTTAAACTCAGAACCAGGATTGGTGACCTCTGATGCAGAATCTTACCGTAAGGCTTGAAATGGTATTTTGGCAGGTTAAAGCCGCTGCCTCCGGATCAAGTGAAGTAAGAGTTATTGATGTCGGTTCTGATCACGGATATCTTGCATTAAGATGTCTTGAAGACGGTATCGCTAAAAATGCTGTTTGTACCGAGATACATGAAGGTCCTGCCAGGAAATCTCAGGTTGCGCTGAAAGGTGCCGGATATTCTGAAGTTTCAGAAGTACATGTAACTGACGGTCTGATCGGTGTTCCGCTTAAGAATAACGATATTGTTGTTATTGCCGGCATGGGCGGACTTAACATCATCGACATTATAAGTCAGGCGATCAAGGATAATGGTACGGATGTCTTAAAGAATGTCACCTTTGTCCTGCAGCCTCAAAAATCCAACGAGATAGTACGTAAGTATCTGGCAGAGACCGGTTTTGCCTATATCGATGAGACTGTTTGTTATGACAGGGATATATTCTATAATTGCATGAGAGTGATTTATAAAGGGATCCCTTCCGTACTTACTGATGAACAAGCGTGCTACGGGCCGCTTTTGATCAATAAGTTTGATAATGGTGATAAGGAAGTCTCCTTATATTTCGAGCATCTTAATAAGATCTTTGAGATAAGGAAGAGGAGTAATCCGACGGTTAAGTCGGCATTAGAGGAGAGAAAACAAAATGAACGTAAATGATCTCGAGTTATTCTTAAATGAAGCTTTTCCGGTAGAAAACGCATTGGACTACGATAACGTAGGTCTGATAGCCGGCGACAGGAATAAGGTGGTAACAGCTATCCTGGTATCCTTGGATCTTACTGATAAAGCAATTGAGGTTGCTAAAGAGATTGGCGCTAATGTAATCGTTACACATCACCCGATCATCTTCGGCGGCATCAAGAGACTTACATTGGATGACTGTACAGGAAAGACTTTGATAAAACTTGTTCAGTCCGGCATATCAGTTATTGCCTGCCATACGAACCTTGATCTTACGGATGAATTCGGCAATCTCGCCATAGCATCCAAACTCGGCGCCGAAGAACCCAAGCGTCTGGAAGGTGCAGTTTGTGGAGTGGTCTATGAGCTTCCCATGGATATGAAGCTTAATGATTATTGCCGTAAGGTCGTATCCGACCTTGGAACGAGCGGCATTATTACAATTAATAATCCTGAAAATAAGGTTAGAAAAGTATTTGTCCAGGGCGGTGCCTTTGATGAAGATTCGATTGAGGCAGTAATAAAGGGCGGTGTTGATACCGTCCTTTCCGGTGAGATCAAGCATCACATATGTGTAGGTCTTGAGCAGATGGGCATAAATACCATCATTGCCGGCCATTCTGCGACTGAGCAGGCATACCTGCCCAAGATTAAACAAATGCTCTCTGAAAAGTATCCCGGAATATCAATAACTGTGAATTATAACAACGAAGTATCATCTATACTTTAAGTGATTTTATTATTAAAATAACTATGTTTTTCGGGCAGGCCGAGACGATCGCGGGCGCCTTAGTACGAAAGTACGGCGCATGAGGAAAGTCCGGGCTCCACAGGACAGGGTGCCGGGCAGTTCCCGGTGAAGGCAACTTTAAGGAAAGTGCAACAGAAAAGAAAACCGCCCGAAAGGGTAAGGATGAAAAGGCGAGGTAAGAGCTCACCGGCGATGTGGAGACATATCGGCCTTGTAAACCCCATCCGGAGCAACGTCGTGGAAAGGCATATCGTGGTCCGCGAGCCTTAGGAGACGGCTTGAACGTATTAGAGATATTACGTCTAGATAGATGATCGTCACATACAGAACCCGGCTTACCGGTCTGCACGGAAAACGTTATTTATAAGCATTTTATTAATGGAGGATATGAATATGTCAGCAGAATCTTACTTGAGCAGAGGCGTTTCACCTACAAAGGATGATGTTAAGGCTGCAGTTAAGAATCAGAGCAAAGGTGTTTTCCCCGGTGCTTTCTGCAAACTTATCGAAGATCTTGCAGGCGATCCCGAATATTGCACAGCTATTCATGCTGACGGAGCAGGCACAAAATCCTCCGTTGCTTATCTCATGTATAAGGAAACAGGCAACTACGACTGGTTCAAGGGTCTTGCACAGGATTCACTCGTAATGAATACAGATGACCTCGCTTGCTGTGGCGTTACCGAGAATCTTATGCTCTCAAACACGATCGGCCGTAACGCTCACAGAGTTGACGGCAAGGCAATCGCAAAGGTTATCGAAGGTTACGATGAGATCATTGCAAAGCTTGCTGCTAACGGTGTCAATATCACAATGTGCGGAGGTGAGACAGCTGACGTTGGCGATCTCGTAAAGACACTCATCGTTGACTCAACACTTGTTGCAAGAGCCAAGAGATCCGATGTTATAAATGCTGCCAACATTAAGCCCGGCAACGTTATCGTTGGTCTTGCCTCCTTCGGTCAGGCTACTTACGAAGACAAGTACAATTCAGGTATGTCTTCCAACGGCCTTACAGCTGCACGTCACATGCTTCTTAACAAGCATTACTATGAAAACTATAAGGAATCTTTCTCTGATACATTGGGTGAGGACAAGGCTTACTGCGGTAAGTATCTGCTTTCAGATAAGTTGCCCGGAACAGATATAACCGTAGGTGAGGCTATTCTTGCTCCTACGAGAACATTCCTTCCTGTTATCTCAAAGGTTCTCGCATCTTACAGAGCAAACGTTCACGGTATCATCCACTGCACAGGCGGCGGACAGGCTAAGTGCCGTGACTTCGGTACAGGTGTCAGATATGTTAAGGACAACCTTTTCGATCTGCCTCCGCTTTTCCAGGCTATTTATGAATCCGGCGAGATACCGATGAAAGAACTCTATCAGGTATTTAACTGCGGTCACAGAATCGAGTTCTATGTTGATGAGTCTGCCGCAGCAGGAATCATTGATATCGCGAAGTCATTTAATATCGAGTCCAGAATCATCGGCCATGTTGAAATGTCTTCAAACGGTAACACAAATGAAGTCATAATCAAATCTAATGGCGAGGAATATGTTTATAATTGATTAGGGGCAGGACAATACCTGCTCAAATAATTTTAAGGCAGGTGTTGTTATGGACTCAGTTAAAAAGTATGTTGCCGAGTTTATTGGTACCTTCACTTTAGTATTGGTTGGTTGCGGTACAGCAATGCTGGTAGGATGTGATGCTGCTAATGGCGGCGGATATGTTCTTACTGCTTTTGCGTTTGGTCTTGTTATAGTCGGTATGGCATATTGTGTCGGAAATGCTTCCGGCTGCCACATTAATCCGGCAGTTTCTTTGGGTTGTTTGATTTCAGGCAGAATGGGATTCAAGGATTTCATTTTCTACATCATCTGCCAGTGCTTAGGCGCTATCAGTGGTGCAGCTTGCCTCAAGATCATTTTCAGCATGGGTCAGGTTACGGATATGACCGGCGGTTTGGGATCTAACGGTCTTGCAGGCGTTAACGGAAGCTGGGCTGCAGGTCTTATCGTTGAGATTCTTCTCACATTCATCTTCGTACTTGTTATCCTCGGTGTTACGGATCCGAATTATAACCACGGTTCTTTCGGTGGTGTAGTTATCGGTTTCTCTCTCGTTATGGTTCACATCCTCGGTATCGGTCTTACAGGAACATCAGTTAACCCTGCACGTTCTTTGGGACCTGCCATTTTCGCAGGCGGTGATGCACTCGCTTCTTTGTGGGTATTCATCGTTGGACCTTTCGTCGGTGCAGCTCTCGCAGCTTTGATCTACAAGCTCATCGGCGGCAAAAAGCAACTTGAAAAACCTTACTGATTCATTATTAACCCGACCGGGTAGAAAGGGGTTGCCTTGAAGAAAGGCAGCCCCTTTTACTTTATCTTTGCAAAATGTTTCAAATCTGGTTGTCGCAGTAAGTCTTATACTTATTCTTGAGTTCGTTCATGGCGTTCTTCATAGCACGCTGATACTCGGAAGTCTTTTCCCAGTCACCTGATTTAACGGCAGCTTTGATCCTTGTGAAGATGGATGCCTGTTCGTCAGTATCTTTGGCAAGAAGTACTTTGAGATCGTCGATATCATGCCAGAGTCTGTCATCGTAGCTTACAGAACCGTCATCAGATCTTGTGATGCTTCTGATGAGTGAGAGGTTAGCGGGGATGATCTTTTCCATGAGCTCCATCTCCCAGCGTACGAGCATTGCCTGATAGTAAGAATCGAGGAGTTTCTCATCGAAAACGTTTCCTCTGCAGAGAATGGAAGCAATATTTGAATCCTTCAAGGTCTTGATTGATTCATAAACCGTTGCGGCTGGAGTGCCGAAGAGTTTGTCTCTTTCATTGGAATCCATATCCTCAAATATATCGTCTTCGCAGCGGTAGAGTCTGTCCTTTTCAAGATAATTGCTCTCTGCGCCGTAAGGCTTGATGAATTCTGCTTCGAGTTCCTTTGTGCTCTTGCCGGAATCCAAGGCATAAGCGATACCGTCGAGCATTGCCTGATATACGGAAGCCAGGCAGAGGTATGTGTTTGTATGCGGGTTCGGTGCACGGAGCTCGAATCTTGTTGCATATTTTGTATCTTCGCTTCTGACAAGTCCCAAAAGGACTGATCTGTTACGTGAAGGTGTATTAACGTCCATGCCGATGGAAGCCACACAGTGCGTAGGAGCTTCGAATCCGGGTGTAAGACGTTCGAATGCATCAGTTGTAGCTGAAACGAAAGGATTGATCACATTGCTGTAGTGCTTCATGATGCCCATCAAAGAACCCCAGCCGAATCTTGAAAGGTAATCAACCTTCGTATCTTCAGGTGCGAAGAGATTGATCTTCTTGCCGCTCTTAAGGTAAGCAACTGCATTTACGTGTGTGTGCTCGCCTGAACCAGCAACTCCCGGAAGAGGTTTTGCGTTGAAGCTGACATCAAGACCATGGAGTCTGAAGATCTCTTTGATGAGGATCCTTGCAATAAGTTCGTAGTCAGCGCCCTGGAGAGCGTCGGAATACTTCCAGTCGACTTCCAGCTGCTCCATGATGAAGTGGAATTCACCGGAAGAATTGAGGGAAGCCTTAACGCCGCCGACTTCCTTATGACCCATCTCAGGGTTGAAGCCGTAGTTCTCAAGGAGCATGATTACCTGTTCCAATGCTGTTCTTACGACGCCCTTTGTACGCTTCCAGTATGATTCCTTAAGTTCCTGTGAGATGGAGAGCTGTTCGGTGCTGATTACCTCGTCAGGTGAATTTACCCAGAACTCAAGCTCTGTAGCCGTGATCAAAGTGATACGGTCGAGCTCGTCAGGAGTAAAACCGTAATCAGCGCACAAGGAAGCATCGTTCATGAAACGTTTCTTAACAGTAGTCTCGAAATATTTTGCGCTGTTACGGAGAATGAATCTGGAGCATACTTCTTCGCCGTTATGTGTAAGGAAAGAGGGGATCCTCAAAGTTCCTATGGGCTTGCCGCTCTCGTAATCGATGTGTTCGTAGTTATAATCAACATACCAGATGACATTGCTGTCAGGAATAAGGTCGACTTTACCGTCATTTAATGTTGCAATGCCGGGAAGTACAACGGAAGAACCGTCTGTCTGTACGGCTTTACCGTCAAGGTAATTCTCAATGTTGTCGATGAAGTCTGAAATGGGGATCTTCTCATCTGTGTCGTTGCCCATGAGGTCAACAGCTGCAAGGGATACGAATCTGATCTCAGGATGAGCGCTTAATACGTTTCTGATGTCCTGAGCAGAATGATTCTCTGCGGGAATAGCATAGAGCAGATCGGGTTTAACATGGAAATCAATCATTTGAATACGACCTTCTTTAAATATAATAGGAGATTTTATCACAAGTCTTTGTTTTAGAGTAAATAATCATAAATAATTAATCTTTCCCAATTTTAAGATTTTGTCGTAATATATCGATATTGAAATTGTAGAGGAGCAGCTATGTTTCTTTCTGTAGCGAAAAGCATTTTTGACATAGATAACGTCGGCAAGAGGTGGGGAGTACGTATTCTTTACCTGATTACCGTCGTTCTTAATGCTGCTATCCACTTTAATCCTTGGGCAGATACGGATTTTACCCCGCTCCAGAACTGGGTAATGACCGTTTATGACATGAATGACTACGATCCCGAGAGATATAATGCCCTTATGTCTAATATTCCGTTAAGCACGGGTAACCTTATCTATTTGTTTTCGGCAGTTATCGGAGTTATTATCCTCTTGGCAAGTGCTTATATTTATGCGGCCCTTTTCGTAAGGAATTTCCGTAAAGAGAAGCTTGCTTCTATCAAGGATCCTGATCCGGATGTCGTAAACTATGCCGTATCGCACATTCCCGATAAGCCGATAAAGATATCAACGCTGATCGGAAGAATTGTTCTTTTGTTACTGGTTTCCATAGTTATTGCGGTGCCGTTGCTGTCAATTACAATGTATTTCCTTTTCCTCGCACTGATCGGACTTCCGTTTGTATTTACCATTCCTGTTGCGTATCTGTCAGGTGATAATGGCCTTTTTGCCTCCATTCCTTACGCAGTAAAAATATCGAGAAAATACTATTTCATTAACATGAGAAGCATCGCGCTTGTCCTGTTTGCGGCTCTCATCGTTGATTTTACGGTTCCGCTACTCGCAAACATATCACTTACGGCGTTTTATATCGTTGATGCGGCGGTTACGACATGGCTCTGGCTCTCTTTTGCAAGACTTGCCGCGCTTGCTTACTGTACGATGAAAGATTTTCCGATAAAGGGCAATAACAGACCTTTTGCAATCTGACTTCTGTACAAAACAACGATAAATAGACAGATTTGAATAAAAAATCTTATAATCGCGAGATTGTTTTTGTTCTTATTTATATTTATTATTAGTTCGTTGAGAATTAAATTGGAGGTTCAACTATTATGGACGTTAATGAGAAAGCAATTAAGATGCATGAAGAGTGGGGCGGTAAGATCGAAGTTATTGCCAAAGCTCCCGTTGGTTCTAAGGAAGAACTCGCTATCGCTTATACACCCGGTGTAGCAGCTCCTTGCCTTGAGATTCAGAAGGATGTTGACCTCTCTTACAAATACACAAGAAGACATAATCTTGTAGCTGTAGTTACAGACGGTACAGCAGTTCTCGGCCTTGGTGACATCGGACCTGAAGCAGGTATGCCTGTTATGGAAGGTAAGTGCGCACTCTTCAAGGCTTTTGGTGATGTTGATGCATTCCCTCTCTGCATCCGTTCTAAGGATGTTGACGAGATCGTTAATACTGTTGCTCTTCTTGCAGGTTCCTTCGGTGGTGTTAACCTCGAGGATATCTCTGCTCCGAGATGCTTTGAGATCGAGAAGAAGCTTAAGGAAAGATGTGACATCCCGATCTTCCACGATGACCAGCACGGTACTGCAGTTATCACACTTGCAGGTCTTACAAATGCTCTTAAGATCGTTGGCAAGAAGATGGAAGAAATCCACGTTGTAGTTAACGGCGCAGGTGCTGCAGCTACAGCTATCACAAAGCTCCTCATCTCCAGAGGTCTTAAGAATGTAATCCTCTGCGACCGTAAGGGCGCTATCTATGAGGGTAGAGAAGGACTCAATTCTGCTAAGGAAGAGATGGCTAAGATCACAAATCCTGAAAAGAAGGCCGGTTCTCTTGCTGAAGTTATCGTTGGTGCTGACGTCTTCATCGGCGTTTCCGCTCCCGGCGTACTCACAGCTGACATGGTTGCTACAATGGCTAAGGATCCTGTCGTTTTCGCTTGCGCTAACCCTGTACCTGAGATCCTTCCTGATGAAGCAAAGAAGGCCGGTGTTGCAGTTATGGCTACAGGCCGTTCTGACTTCCCGAACCAGGTTAACAACGTTCTCGCATTCCCGGGTATCTTCCGTGGTGCTCTCGACGTAAGAGCATCTGACATCAACGACGAGATGAAGATCGCTGCTGCTAACGCTATCGCCGGCATCGTTTCTGATGCTGAGCTCAATCCTGATTACATCCTTCCTGATGCGTTCGACGCAAGAGTTGGTAAGGCTGTTGCAGCTGCTGTCGCTCAGGCCGCACGTGATACAGGCGTAGCAAGAATCTGAATAAACTGAATTAAAGCAACAATCTCCCGCAATTTTGTTGCGGGAGATTTTGCAATTTATAGAAAAGGAGTTTCCACATGATAGACGATTTAGAGCTTTTAAGACTTATTGAAAATAACGCAAGACTCTCTTCCGAAGAGATTGCCGTTATGCTCGGTACAACCGCCGCGGATGTGGAATCCGAAATCAAGCGCCTTAAGGATGAGAACATCATCTTAGGCTATAACACCATTATCAACTGGGAAAAGCAGGCACCTGACAACTGCATCGGTATGATCGAAGTAAGGATCACACCCGTTAAAAATAAAGGTTATGACCATATTGCTCAGATCTTAAGCAAGTATGACAAGGTTACAGCATGCTATCTCATGAGTGGCGGATTTGATCTCATGATCATTTATGAGGACAGAACCCTCAGGGATATCGCCACATTCGTAACTGAGAAGATCGCTACTATGGAAGGTGTCCTCTCCACGACAACACACTTTATCCTTAAGAAATATAAGGCTAATGGTATAATCTACGATAATCCGAATTCTGACGACAGGCAGGCAATCATCTTATGAGTTTTGATTACGATTCCAAGATCTCCAAAGCTGTTCAGGCTGTTCCGCCTTCAGCTATAAGGAAGTTCTTTGATCTTGCCAATGAGATGAAGGGTCATGTAATATCACTTTCAATTGGTGAACCTGACTTTGTTACACCCTGGACGATCAGAGAGGCTGCCATCAATTCCATAATCGACGGCTATACTCATTATTCACCTAATTCCGGATATATTGATTCCAGAATTGCCATCGCGGATTATCTTAAGAGAAGATATGGTGTATCTTATGACGCCAAATCAGAGATCTTTATTACTGTAGGCGGTTCAGAGGGATTGGATCTTGCTGCAAGAGCACTTATCAATCCCGGTGATGAAGTCATCATCGTAGAGCCTTGCTTTGTAGCATATAAAGCGACAGTTGAGTTTGCTCACGGAATACCTGTTATCGTTGAGACAAAGCCTGAGAATAACTATAAGCTCATGCCTGAAGAACTTGAGGCTGCAATAACTGATAAAACAAAGTATGTTATCGTCGGTTATCCCAATAATCCTACGGGAGCCGTTATGACTCTTGAAGACTGGGCTAAGATCAAGGATGTTCTCATGAGACATCCTGAAGTAATTGTTCTTTCAGATGAGCTTTACTGCGAGCTTAACTATCTTGACGGCAAGCCTGCATCTCTTACGCAGTTTGCCGAGTTAAGAGACAGGGTTGTCATGGTAAACGGCTTTTCGAAGTCTTATGCCATGACAGGTTTCAGAGTTGGATATCTGGCAGGACCTAAGGAACTTATCTCACCGATGGTAAAGATCCACCAGTACTGCATTATGTGTGCACCTTCAACATCACAGCTGGCTGTTATCGAAGCTGCTATGAATGCAGATAACGAGATAAAGAAGATGCGTGATGAATATAATCACAGAAGAAGGATAATTGTACAGGGATTGAAAGATGCCGGACTCGATTGCTTTACTCCTTACGGAGCATTCTACGCTTTCCCGTGCATCAAGAGCACTGGTATGACATCCGAGGAATTCTGTGAGAAGCTCCTTCTCGAAAAGCATGTTGCCATCGTTCCAGGCAACGCTTTCGGTAAGTGCGGTGAAGGCTTTGTCCGTATCAGTTATGCTGCTTCTTTGGAAGACATCAAGGAAGCTATGAAACTTGTAAAAGAATTTGTTGAAGAACATAAGAGGTAATTAATGCTTGAATTTGACAACATAAGACTCGATCTTGAATCTTACGAAGTGCCCGTAGCAGAGCTTAAAGATGCTCTTCACATTGACCATGTATCTGATCAGATAAGCGAATATGAGAACCGTATGCAGGAGCCTGATTTCTGGAACAATGTTGAGAAAGCAACGGAAATCCAGCAGACATTGGGCAGACTTAAGAAGAAAGTAGAAAGCTATAACGCTCTTGTTACTGAGCGCGAAGACCTTTTGGCGCTCTGTGAGCTTGCCAATGAGGAAGAGGATCTTGATTCTCTTGAAGAACTCAAGGCATCAACTTCCAAATTTAAGGAAGATTTTGAAAAGATGCGTCTTGAGACTCTTCTTACCGGTCCTTATGATGCCAATAACGCTACTATCACTCTTCATGCCGGTGCCGGCGGAACAGAAGCCATGGACTGGTGTTCAATGCTTTACAGAATGTATACAAGATGGGCTGAAAGCCACGGATTTGCTGTTGAAGAGCTTGACTTCGTTGAAGGTGATACAGCAGGAATACAGTCTGTATCTATGATGATAAAGGGTGAATACGCATACGGCTTCCTGAGATCAGAAATTGGCGTACACCGTCTCGTTAGAATCTCTCCTTTCGATGCAGCAGGCAGAAGACATACATCATTTGCTTCATGCGAAGTTATTCCTGAATTGGACCAGAAGACAGAAGACGATATCAAGATCGACATGTCCGATGTACGTGTAGATACTTACCGTGCTACCGGTAAAGGCGGTCAGCACATCAATAAGACAGATACGGCTGTCCGTATGACTCATAATCCTACAGGAATTGTCGTTTCATGTCAGGCAGAAAGATCACAGCTTCAGAATAAAGAAACATGCCTCAGAATGCTCAAGGCCAAGCTTTTCGCTCTTGCCAGAGCTTCCGAGATGGAGAAGATCGAAGACCTTAAAGGTAACCAGATGGAGATCGCCTGGGGTTCGCAGATCAGATCCTATGTTTTCTGTCCGTATACTCTCGTTAAGGATAATAGAACAGGCTATGAGGAAGTTGATGTTGATTCCGTTATGGATGGTAATCTTGACGGATTCATCAATGCTTATCTGTCAGGCATGAAGAATGAGAAATAATACAGAGAAAGCTTCTGTAAATACTCAACCTTCCACTCGTCTGCTTCAATTTGACGGTTTGCGCGGAATCGCCATTATCATAGTTGTTTTGAGTCATTGCAACATCATGAATCAGGGATGTGCAGCTAATGGCATATTCTTTGCGCTTACCGGTTTTTTATTATTAAACCCTTTTAAAGACGCCTATGAACAGCGTTTCTTTTCAGTTTGGAATATTCTTAAATTCTATAAGTCCAGGGCTGTCAGGATCCTTCCGGCTTATTATCTTGTCCTGCTGATAGTGTATCTTCAGACAGGTTTTACTGTCATTAAAAAGAATGTTTTTTTGAATCTTCTTTATTTTGGAGAGATTTACGACCATCTTTGGTTTTCTTATGCATATGTCTGGCTGATGTATGTCATACCGTTTGTGTTTGTAATCCTTCTTTTATTTGCAAAGAGAATCAAGTTTTTAAGAAACGATCTTGTCTGTGCCGGCATCTTTTTGGTCATTTCTGCTCTGATCAGAGTATTTTATCTTGGAAATGATATGTTTGATATCAGGCTCGATCAGCTGATGTTAGGTATATCAGCTGGTTATCTTTTCAGATATTTAAGAAAGAATGATAAGGCCTTTAATTCAGTTAAGAGACATTCTTTGGCAGGGCAGATAGTAATGATCTTTCTCTTTCTATTATTCGTTTTATCTTCCTGTGATCTGCTTAAGTATATTGATCCTAAACTGGAATACTATTATGTGGGAATGAAGTTGATCTTTACTGTTGGTTTCTTAATGAGCATACTGGTATTGCTGGTTGCCTTGTATCCTGACTGTTTAGTAGGCAGATTCCTTCAGAATAAAGCTTTGGTATTTATCGGAAAGCATACGTTTACTATATATCTTTTAAATTCATTTATAATTCCGCAGTTGAATATCCAATCGAAATATTTTCTGTTTGTCTGTGTTTTTTCAACGAGTCTGATCCTTGCCTGGATCATTGATTCTGTCATAGATAAGATAAAGTGTGTTATCGTAAATGCGGTAAGCAGAGCAAAAATGAAAAAAGGTGACATATGAAGAAAGTATTTAAGAAAATCAAAGACATTTTTCTCAAGATATTCGGCAAAGCATGGTGGTTCGTTGTAGCTGCCGTTGTTATCTTTGCTATTATACTCATACCTTCTTTTAATCGCGGTTTAGATCCGTTTACCAAGGGTATCCGCAACGAGACTGACGACGGCTTTTTGAAAGAGTTCTATCTCAATAGCCCTGATTCTTTCTCAATCAACAATAAAGGCAAAGTGGTTGTTAACTGTTTTGCCACTCCGAATATGGAAGCTACTATTGACTTCAACACAGGGGAGACACTGTTTTCCAACATAAACCAGGTAAATGTTGATATAGCTGAAGATGATTATTTTATTCCGTCGAATCTTGTTCTTACCGATGACGATGTCATTTATGGAGTCAGATCCTATTATGACGAAGAAAACTCTATAATTTCATATCAGTCCATTGTCAGAATGACTGACGAATTCGAATATCTGGGTGAAGTTTGTGAAATCGATTATGGCGAAGAATCCAGATTTAGAATGACTATGCTCAGTAATCTCCATTACTATAACGATACTGTTACTTTTGCTGTCAATAATGAGGAAGGCGTCCGTCTTTACTCGATCGACACCAAGACACAGGCACTTACGATCAGTGATTGTTATCCGAATGATGTAAATGGTACTTTTACATCTTATGTCATTCCCGTTGATGGTTCGTTTATTTTCCTGAGAAGTGACGGTAATGTTTACCAGACAGGTTTCAATGAGCCTTTAGGGGAGAGCATCTACCATTTTGATATCAATGCGGAAGGCGAATATGATCATCCGTTTTTTAATCTGGCTACAATAGCTGATGGCAAGCTGTATTTTACTGATACAGATAATCTTTTTAATGTTTATGTGCTCGAAAACGGGGAAGCAGTACCTGTATTCGAACTGGATCCGGGACTCGGTTATATAGTCGCTCTTGATTCCTGCCGATTAAACGGATCTGATTCCGATACCCTGATAGTATGTCTCGAAAACGGAATATTAACATATACTGATGGAAAACTTGATGTTGATGAACCTGTCGTTACGTTCAAACCGACAGCCCTGATGTATTTTTACCTTGCTATTGAGACGGTTCTGCTTTTCGTTCTTATAGCGATCGTCATTAATCTCATCGTCCGTAAAAAGACACTGCTTTATAAGCATCTGATACTAATCCTTCCTATAATCATATTCCTTACGATCGTGGTTTCTGTATATGCATACGGTCATTTAGATGAACAGATCAGGATCAATACTAACAGGGAGCTTTCCGTAGTTTGCGATCTTGCAAAAAATGAGTTTGACGGTTTCGATTTTGCCGATCTTATGACTGCAAATGAGAATACAGGAAACCGTTATTACGAAGTCAGAGAAAAGTTTGACAAACTCTATTCAGGAAACTCAGGTAACTGGAGCAAGGATTACATATTCACCGTTGTTTACAGGGCAAGTGATGATTTTATATTAGAGGTCGCTTCTGATGATTATTACTATATGCCGCTCCAGGTGTTCAGTTATGATATGTTCACTGACCTTGAGGGTACAGGCGATGCGTATGTTTCAGATACTGTAATGTCTATATTTGACGATAATACAAATTCTTCAAGAATATCTGTTTTCAGTCAGATCAATGATAAAGACAACAGCGGAAGATATTATCTTATGGTCAGTACGGACAGTAATTATCTTTATACCCAGAGGGAAAACATATTAGTTTCCGTTATTGCCTGCGCTTTTCTTATTATTGTTGTTTTGACGGGTCTTATCATCCTGACTTCATTTAATACGATGAGGGTAATTAAGAAAGCATCCAATGCCGTTAAACAGATCTCTAACGGTAATCTGTCAGCAAGAGTTAATTATAAGTCTAAAGACGAGCTCGGTCAGATCTGTAATGAAGTTAATGAGATGGGTCAGAATCTTGAGAAGCTCTTTGATGAAAAGGATGAGACAGAAAAGTTCTACTACAAATTCGTTCCTGAAAAATTCAGGGAATTGCTTGGAAAAGAGAACTTCACTGATCTTGCCCTGGGTGATGCCAAGAGCTGCGAATTGACTGTATTGTTCTGTGATATCAGAGGGTTCTCCATCAATTCCGAGATGATGACTGCTAAAGAGAACTTTGCTTTTGCAAATGTCATTTACGGTAAAATGGGACCTATCGTTCGTAATAACAACGGCTTTGTCGATAAGTATATCGGTGATGCCGTAATGGGCCTTTTCGAGAAGCCTGATGATGCAATAAGATGCGGTATTGAACTTTATAAAACTATCGTACTCGATCCCAAGACTGCTGAAGAATTAAAGGTAAGTGACATCAATATCGGTATTGGTATTCATACCGGTATGGCTATGGTCGGTATTGTAGGTGAGGAGGAGAGACTGTCAGGAACCGTTATTTCCGAGACGGTTAACATGAGTTCCAGACTTGAGTCTCTTACAAAGCAGTACAAGACCGCAATGCTCGTATCCAAAGATACGATCGACAGAATGGCTGATCCTGATTCGCTCGACCTCAGATATCTCGGTATTGTCCAGGTAGCAGGCGTTAATGAAGTTACTGCACTTTATGAAGTCCTTGACTGTCTCCCTGACACGATAAGGCCCCAGCGTTCTGCAAACAATAAGGATTTGAGGGAAGCTATCAGGCTTTTCTCCCTTGGCAGAAGAGATGAAGCCGTTGCTGCATTACAGCAGTTGAGTTATTCAGGCAGGAACGATTATGTAACTGACTTGTACCTGGATTACATACGCAACATGTCTGATGACGATAAGGGTAACGTTTTCAGGTTTGTAAGAAAGTAAATAAATACGGGGTGCTGAGATCCATAGCACCCCGTTTTTCATGCTTCGTTTCCGTTTTTCTTGCATCGAAAATGGCGCTCAGTTTTTTGATCATCTGTTTAGGGTGTTTTACATGAGCAAAAACATGGATTTGCCCGAAAACCAGCTTTTTGCTCATCTTTTTTTTCGAAATAACTGAGCGAAAAACTGAGCAAAAAAAACTGCCAACAGGCTATTGATTTTTGTTAGCAGGTTTTTATGTGTTAATGTCCGGTTATTAGAGTGGTTCAAAATAAGGCTTATGCTGCTTGAAATACACCGCTTCTTTGAATCCGAATGATTTTATGTATTCTATTGCTTCATCGAAACAAACTCCGAATGTGCCCGGGAAGTGTGAATCTGAGCCGAAGCAGATAAGCTTGCCGCCCATATCTTTATATCTTTTTATAACTTCAGGGTCGGGAAGGTGTCTTTTAAAGCCGCCTTCTTTATGCTTTTGAATAGATTTTGTGTTGATCTCCAGAGCTTTTTCCTTTGATATCAGTGCTTCGAAAAATCTGTCGAATTCCTTGGGACAGTCTTCGTAAAGCACGTAGCTGTCTTTGTTTGGGGAATATCTGTTGATGTAATCGTAGTGCGCGGCAACGTCAAAGTTATTGCACTTTTCGCACATTTCAGCCATTATCCCCATATATTCTCTGTGGAGATCTTTCTTCGGAAGATCGTAGCATTCACGGTCAACGTAGAAGTCTTTTCCTCTGAAGAGGTGGTTGCTTAAAAGGACCACGTCAAAAGGCACGGTTTCTGCAGTTTTATCGATCTCTTCTGCGACATGTGTCTGATAACCGAATTCAATGCCCATTAAGAGCTCGATCTGCGAACCGAATTTATCGCGCCATGTCTTGAAAGTCTCGTTATATTCATTGATGTCGAACATCCAGTTGAGTCCGTCAGGGGGATAGTCTATCTCATAGTGTTCGGTAATTCCTATCCTTTTGCATCCATGAGATGTTGCCTGTGCCACAAGCTCATCGATTGTCTGTCCGGCATCTACAGAGAAGTGCTTTGTATGGTTATGTCCGTCTGTGATCATATTAATCTTTCTTTTAATAATTATTTATAATTATGGTATCATAAAGTTTATAGAAAGAGGTGATATTATGCCTAAAAAGAAAGAAACCAATAAAATCAAAGCAGGCGAACTTTTCGCTGAATTTCCCAATCTTTATGAGAAAGCATCTGAAGATGATATGAACGCTACATTTGAATTTGCCGAAGAATATAAGATGTTCCTCGACAATTCAAAGACAGAGCGCGAATTTGCTGCAAATGCCATTCAGGCTGCAGAAGAACTGGGTTTTGTTGATATTGCTTCAAAAGAGTCCTTAAAGCCCGGCGACAAGGTTTATCAGAGCATTAAGGGCAAGGGCTTTGCCGCTGCAGTTGTCGGCAAGAAGAGTCCCGTTGAAGGATTTAATATCCTTGGTGCACATATCGATTCACCCAGACTCGACCTTAAGCCTAATCCGATCTATGAGGATAATGATACCGTTTACTTCAAGACCCATTATTATGGCGGCATCAAGAAGTATCAGTGGACGACGATCCCTTTGAGCGTACACGGTGTTGTATTCACCAACGACGGTAAGACTCATCAGATCGTAGTAGGTGAGAAGGATACAGATCCGGTTTTCTATATCACAGACCTTCTTCCTCACCTTGGTAATGAGCAGATGGCAAAGAAGGCTTCTGAATTCATTCCTGCAGAAGACCTTAATGTCATCATCGGCGGCATTCCCTGCACAGAAGATAAGAAGACAAAGGAGATCTTCAAGGCAGGAGTTCTTAAGCTCCTTTATGAGCAGTACGGCATCAGGGAAAAGGATTTCGTCTCAGCTGAGATTGAGATCGTTCCTGCTACTCACGCTAGAGACGTAGGTTTTGACAGAGCTTATATCGCTGCTTACGGACATGACGATAAGGTTTGCGCTTATCCTGCATTAAGAGCGCTTCTTGCACAGGAAAAGCCCAGGAAGACATGCGTATGTCTTCTGACAGATAAGGAAGAGATCGGTTCTTATTCCAATTCCGGTGCCACATCCAACCTTTATGAGAATTTCCTCATGGAAGTATTTGCAAAAGCAGAAGGCGGTATCGACAAGTTCAATAATTTGAAGTTCCGCAAGGCTCTTGTTGCTACAAAGATGCTTTCAACTGATGTTACTACGGCTTACGACCCGAAGTATGCAAGTGTATTCGAGAAGAACAATACTGCATTCATGTCTCATGGTCTTAAGATCGAGAAGTACACAGGTGCAAGAGGCAAATCAGGATGCTCTGAAGCTACAGGCGATTTCATTGCTGAGATCACAGATATTTTCGAGAAGAACTCTATCCCGTGGCAGACCGGCGAACTCGGCCGAATCGATGCAGGCGGCGGAGGAACGATTGCTGCCATCATGGCTAAACTCGGAATGGACGTAGTCGACATGGGTGTTCCCGTATGGTCAATGCATGCACCTGTTGAAGTCATCTCAAAGATAGACCTTTATTATCTCTATCTCGGCTATAAAGCATTTATCGAGAATATCGGATAATGAGCTCGAAGAGAACGGTAGAAAAGAAATCTTCAATCAAGAACAGCGTCGGAAGAATTATAATCTTCGGTCTGTTTGTTCTTATGGAGATTGCTGTTTTTGTCGTTCTCCTTATTTATCTGGGTAATATATTCCCGCCGATCGATATCGCAGTCAGAATTTTGTCTGTAATCGTTGTTCTAGGTATAAATTCAAGAGACCACAACGGTGCATTCAAGCTGATCTGGGTAATTGCTATCCTCGCATTGCCTGTTCCGGGTCTATTATTTTATGTGCTTAACAACTTCAGCAGTTCAAAACATAAGATCAAGAAGAGGCTCGATCAGGTTGATCTCATGGTTTTCAGCCATCTGAACTATAATGATCATTTATATGAAAAGATGAGAGCTGAAGACCCTGCCAGAGCATCAAATGCCAAGTATCTCAGTAATTTCAATTTCCCGATTTATGAAGGGACGGACATTAAGTACTATCCGGTTGCTTACGACTGCTATAAAGACCAGATCGAAGACATTAAGAAGGCTAAAAAGTTTGTTTATATCGAGTATCACGCGATAGAGACAAAGGAAGCTTTTGAGCCGCTTCATGAAGCATTGAAGGATAGAGTAGCTGCAGGGGTTGACTGCAGAGTCCTATACGACGATGTGGGTTCATTTACTTTTATCAGCAGACAATTCGTAAAGCTCCTTGAATCTGAAGGCATCAAGTGCAACGCATTTAATCCTGCTTATCCTGTTTTGTCTCCCTTTATGAATAACCGTGACCACAGAAAGATCATGGTCGTAGACGGCAAGGTCGGTTATACAGGCGGATATAACATTGCTGATGAATATTTCAATATGGTCAATCCTTACGGACATTGGAAAGACAACGGCATTAAGCTTGTGGGTCCCGCTGTCCAGAGCTTGACAGCCATGTTTGTCGAGATGTGGAACTTTGCAGATCTTAAGACCAAAGATGATAACATGCTCATTTTTGAGCCTGTTGAGATAGATCCTGTTCCCGGTGCAAAAGGATACTGCGTTCCTTATTGCGACAGTCCTCTCGATAACGAACCGATAGGCGAGAATGTATATCTCAATATGATCAACAATGCCCAGGATTACTGCTGGTTCATGACACCTTATCTCGTTCTTTCCGATGAGCTTGCCAGAGCTTTGCAGATTGCTTCCAAAAGAGGTGTTGACGTAAGGATCATGACACCGGGTATTCCTGATAAGAAGTTTACTTATCACGTAACAAGATCTTATTACAACATGCTCGTTACAAGCGGCGTTCAGATCTTTGAATATACGCCCGGGTTTAACCATACAAAGACATGCATCTGTGATGATAAATGCGCTGTTGTCGGGACTATCAATCTCGATTTCAGAAGTCTTTACCACCACTTTGAGAATGCGGTTTACATGTTTAAGACAGACTGCATTGCAGATATAAAAGATGATTTCGTTAATTCCTTTGAGGAGTGCCGTAACGTAACCGAAAAATACAGCAGAAGCCCCAACGTCATTGTAAGGTTCTTAAAGTCAATCTTAAGACTTTGGGCTCCTTTGCTCTGATATAACAGAAAGGATCAGAATAATGGCAATCCGTTTTTATAACGCAAGAATCCTTACCATGAAGGATGAGAAAATTATCGAAGGTGAACTGTGGACTGAAAATGACCGCATTTCATATATCGGTCCGGCTGTCCAAAAAGCAGACAAGACATTTGACCGTGAGATCGACTGCAAAGGCAACCTTCTCATGCCCGGCCTTAAGAATGCGCATACACATTCAGCCATGACTTTTTCCAGATCTCTTGCTGATGAGTATTGTCTTAACGACTGGCTCTTCAAGGCTATATTCCCGAGAGAAAACAAACTCATTCCCGAGCATGTATACTGGTTTTCAAAACTTGCATATGCCGATTATCTTTCCGGTGGTGTTACATCATGTTTTGACATGTATTTTCATAAGGAAGCTTCAGCCAAGGCTGCAGTAGAGACCGGATTCAGACATGTTTTCTGTGGTGCTGCAAATGATTTTGGCGGAATGGAAGAGCTTGAAGGCTATTATGAATCCCTGAATGATTATGATCCTCTCGTTTCATTCATTTACGGTTTCCATGCCGAATATACGACAAACGAGAATAACCTTAAATTTATTTCGGATCTTGCCCATAAGTATGAAGCGCCTGTATTTACGCATATTTCGGAGACTTCTGCTGAGGTTGAAGGTTGTAAGGAAAGATACGGAATTACGCCCGCTGTCCTTATTGATAAGCTCGGTATCTTTGATTTCGGCGGAGGCGGATTTCATTGTGTATGGTTTACTGATGAAGACAGGGATATCTTTAAGAAGAGAAACCTTTGGTCGGTATTCAATGCATGTTCCAATTTAAAGCTCGCAAGCGGAATTACACCGGTTTACAAATTCATCGAAAAAGATATGAATATCGCAATCGGTACTGACGGAGCAGGCTCCAATAATGCTCTTTCTATGTTCCGTGAGATGTATCTTGATACAGTTCTTTCCAATGTTGAGACTAATAATGCTGCTGCAGTTGATCCTTTTAAGATCCTTAAGGCGGGAACTTCAGGCGGCGCACTTTGCATGGGACTTAATGAATCTGATGTTTTAGCTGAAGGTAAGAAGGCTGATGTTATCATGATCGACATGAATAAGCCTTCGATGCAGCCTGAAAACAATGTCGTAAGGAATATCATCTATAGCGCTGACAATTCCGTAGTTAAGATGACCATGATCGACGGTAAGATCCTTTATGAAGACGGTCAGTATAAAACTATCGATCTTGATGAAGTTATCCGTGAATGCAATAAGTTTAAGAAAGATCTTGCCTGATAAGATATGAAGCTTATTTTCGATCACATCGGCAAATATAAAGCTGCTTCGATCTTAAGCCCGGTGTTTAAGCTTCTTGAAGCATGTTTTGAATTGACTGTTCCGCTTATCGTAGCAGGCATTATCGATAACGGTATCAAAAAGTCTGACATGCATTATGTCTGGACTCATGTGCCGATACTGGCTTTGTTTGCTGTTGTAGGATTTGCAAGTGCCATAACTGCCCAGTATTTTGCTGCTTATTCTGCTTGCGGCATCTCGTCTGGTATCAGAAAGAGCCTTCACGATAAACTTCAGACACTTTCCATAAGTGATTATGAGAAGATAGGTTCTTCGAGCATGGTCACGCTTATGACTTCTGATGTCAATCAGATCCAGACCGGCATCAATCTGTTCTTAAGACTTCTTTTGAGATCACCTTTTATCGTTGTCGGCGCCTGCATTATGGCTGCTGTCGTTAAGCCTTCAATGTCATTGATCTTTATTGTATGTACGGCGCTTATGGCTGTCGTCATCGGTCTTAACATGAAGCTCTCTATCCTTCGTCATAAACAGGCAAGAGAAGGATTGGACAGTCTTGTTAAGAAGACTTCCAACGGCATTGCAGGTGAGAGGGTTATCAGAGGATTCAATAAGACCGCCGACGATTATTCTAAATTCGAAGCCAAGAGCCTTATTCTTAAGTCTGCTCAGATAAAAGCTTCTGACTTTGCTTCGTGGCTTAATCCGCTTACTTATGCAGTAGTTAACCTCGGTATCTGTCTGCTTATCTATAGAGGAGCTGTTCATTTTAATACCGGCGATCTTACTGACGGACAGGTGGTAGCTCTTTATAACTACATGTCCCAGATACTTATCGAACTCGTAAAGCTTGCTAACCTCATTGTATCTGTTTCAAGAGCATATGCATGTCTTAAGAGGGCAGAGGGGCTTACTGATGTAGTAAGTACTGCAAGTAAAGGTACAAAGACACTTGAACCTTCAAAACCAGTTGCGGTTTCTTTGAAGAATGTCTCTTTCACATACCAGGGCAACAATGAAGAATCCGTTAAGGATTTCTCTATTGATATTAAACCGGGTGAGACCATCGGCATCATAGGCAGTACCGGCTGCGGAAAATCAACTGCCGCATCACTTATCGCCGGCATATACGATCCTACTGAAGGTGAAGTAGCACTTGATGGCATCAATATAAGAGATATCTCACTTGCAAGTCTTTCTTCTTCTGTTGGCATGAGTCTTCAGAAAACAAGACTGTTTAAAGGTTCTTTGAAAGACAATATTACTGTCGGAAGAACATCACTTACTGATAACGACATCAACGAAGCGTGCAGATTATCCTGCAGCGATGATGTAGTCAAAACCAAGTCTGAAGGTCTTGATTATGAGATCTCTGACGGCGGTGCAGGACTGTCAGGAGGTCAGAGACAAAGGATCGGAATCGCAAGAGCATTAGCCGGAAAGCCCGGTCTTGTTATCCTGGATGACTCAACTTCAGCTTTGGACTGGGGAACAGAGAAAAGACTTCTCGGAAATCTTGATGATCTTGCTCAAAAGCCGACGGTTATCCTTATCTCACAGAAGGTAAGGACATGTATGAACTGCGACAGGATAATCCTAATGGATGACGGTAAGATCGAAGCTGTTGCTCCACATGAAGAACTCCTGAAGATATCTGAGAACTACAGATACATGAATTCCCTGCAGATCAAGGGAGGCGCCGTATGAATACTAAGACAATAAAGCGCCTGTTCTCATTCTTAAAAGGATCTTCTGCTATAGCGGTTCTGTCTGTCTTTATAGGTGTTTTTTACGGTGCGGCAACAGTTGCAATTCCGTTCTTTGCCGGAAAGGCCATTGATAATCTTGGGAACATGGATGTTCTTATCACATATATTGTGATAATCGTTGGACTTATCGCAGCTGCGGCCATTTTGCAGTTTGCGCTGATCAAGATGAATAACCGTGTAGCATATTCAATTGGTCTTAATTTGAGAAATGCGACTTATGCGAAAATGCACAGGGTAAAGATGTCTTATATTGATAAGACATCTGCAGGTAAGCTGCAGAGCTTCATAATCAGCGATGTTGAGACTGTATCCGACGGTATGCTGATGTTCCTTAACCAGTTTGCTTCAGGCATAGCAACGGTATTGATAACACTTGCGGTTATGTTCTATATCAACTGGAAGATCTCTCTTATCGTTGTTGTTTTCACGCCTGTATCTATTGCAGTATCCTACCTGATCGCAAAAGGCGCATATAAGTCATTTGCTGCCCAGGCAAAGATCAGATCACAGCAGACGGCATATGTAGGTGAATCTGTTAAGAACTTCAGAGAATGCAGAATATATAACGTTACCGATGCAAGGATCGAGGGATTTGATAAGCTTAACAGTGAGTACCGCCAGACATCCACAAAGGCTACGTTCTTATCATCTATAAGTAATCCTTCATCGAGATTCGTAAATGCACTTATCTATGCTGGAGTAGTATTGTCAGGCTGTTATGCAGGAATCGGCGGAACCATCTCCATCGGTGCGTTGATGTCGCTTCTGGCATATGCGAACCAGTTCATGAAGCCTATAAATGACCTTACTGCCGTATATACTGAGCTCACCGACAGCTTTGCCTGTCTTGCGAGAATATTTGATTATCTTGACTGCGAAGAGCTACCGGAAGAGAAGGCAGCAGATAAGCTTCCTGATAAGAATAAGCAGTTTGACATAGAGTTCAGAAATGTTTCATTTTCTTATGTTAAGGGCAAGCCGGTCCTCAAGGATATATCGTTTAAGGTCGGCAAGGGCGAATCCTTTGCGATTGCAGGTCCTACGGGATGCGGCAAAACGACACTTATAAATCTTCTTATGCGTTACTATGAGCCTGATTCAGGCGATATCTTGATTAACGGCAAGTCTATCAAGGATATTCCGAGGTCAGAACTCAGACACTATATAGGATTTGTAACTCAGGATACATGGCTTGCTGATGATACGGTCATGGAGAATATCAGATTCTCAGGTCCTCATATCACGGATGAACAGGTTTTCGATGCTTGCAAGAAGTCGGGTTCTGATTCTTTTATCAGAAAATTACCAAAGCGTTATAATGAAATGATCGATAACGACAGGGATGATATATCCGAAGGTCAGAAACAGCTTCTGACAATTGCCAGGGCAATGGCCTCAGATCCTTCGATAATGATCCTTGATGAAGCTACTTCTTCAGTTGACGTCGTTACCGAAGACCGTATCCAGAAGGCTGTAAAAAAGCTTCTGAACGGCAGAACAAGTATTATAATTGCGCACAGGCTCTCACAGATCACTAACTGTGACAAGATCGTTGTAATTGATGCCGGCAAGGTATCAGAGATCGGAACACACGATGAGCTTATCGCAAACGGCGGATTCTACAGTAAGCTTTATGCTTCGTACATATCCGGATAAAGGAGAAAATATGAGCAACTTAAGATTTGATGATTTTAAGGAATTTATTAACGGCAAGAAAGCTGCCGTTATTGGCGTCGGAATATCAAATACGCCATTGATCAGATGGCTTGTTTCTTTGGGCTGCAAGGTTACTGCCTGTGACAAGAACACTGCTGATGATCCAATGCTTAAGAAGAATATCGAGGCTTTGTCCGATTGTGCTGAAGGCATTGAGTGGTCTTTAGGTGAGAATTATCTTTCTCATCTTAATGATGATTTCTATGACATTGTTTTCAAGACTCCCAAGATGAGATTTGAGACACCCGAACTTCAGGCACTTAAGGAGAAGGGATCCATTCTTACGACAGAGATGGAACTTTTCATGAATCTCTGTCCTGCACAGATCTTCGCGATTACAGGTTCCGACGGTAAGACAACAACTACTACACTTACGGCAGAGATCCTGAAAAATTCAGGCTATACCGTCTGGGTAGGCGGAAATATCGGCACGCCTTTGCTCGACAAGGTCAATCAGATGTGGTCTGATGACATGGTCGTTCTTGAGTTGTCTTCTTTCCAGCTTTTGGGCATGAAGACACCTGCTGATGTTGCGGTAATAACGAACATTACGCCGAATCATCTGGATTTCCATACAGATTACGATGAGTACATCCAGGCTAAGGTCAACATTTTCAGAAACCAGGGTCCTTTCGGCAAGGTCGTCCTCAATGCTGGCTGTGACCTTACTTACGACATGAAGGATGTCGCAAGATCAAGAGTAGATCTGTTCTCTGCTGATAAGGCAAACGTAATGAGAACAGATTCGCCGCTTTACCGCAGGGCTTATGTTGAAAACGGCAGGCTCATTTATGAGGACAAAGGCTCGAAAACAGATATCTGCGGCGTGGATGAGATCTTTATCCCCGGTGAACATAATGTTGAGAATTTCCTGGCTGCAACTTGCGCAGTTATCGACTATGTAAAGCCTGAGGACATTGCATATGTGGCAAAGAACTTTAAAGGCGTTCCTCACAGGATCGAGTTCATCAGGGAATTGGATGGTGTAAGGTGGTATAACTCTTCGATCGATACATCACCGAACCGTTCTCTCAATACCATGAAGGCCCTTGCGGCACGCAACGAGAAAGGCGTCCTCATCTGCGGCGGTGCTGATAAGAAATGCATCTATACAGGCCTTGGAGATTCGATACTTAATGTCTGCGACAGGATCATCATATACGGATCAAATGCCGGTCTCGTTACCGATATCATTGAGAAGGAAGCAAACGGACGCAAATATGAGATCTACCGCATTCCCGATAAGGAAGGCGATGTATATGAATTCCCTGAGACACGCGACAATGTCGTAAATGCATATAAAGAAGCCTTGAATAAGGCAAGAGAGTGGGCAAAACCCGGAGAGATTGTTATTATGTCCTCTATAGGTACGTCCTACGACCATTTCAGGCACTTTGAGCATAGAGGAGATATGTTCAGAGACCTCGTTAATGAACTTAAATAAGTTATAAGCTTCAGGGTGGAGGAAAGTTTATGGCTGACATGAATTACCGCAGATATAAGGCTCATCCGACAGTTGACCTGCCGGACCGTAAGTGGCCTGCAGCAAAGATCACAAAAGCACCACTCTGGTGTTCTGTTGATCTGAGAGACGGTAATCAGGCATTGGAAGTTCCGATGACACTTGAACAGAAGGTGGAGTTCTTCCAGTATCTCTGTTCAGTCGGCTTTAAGCAGATCGAGATCGGTTTTCCGGCCGCATCTGATACAGACTATAACTTCTGCAGATATCTGATAGACAACAACCTCATTCCCGATGATGTTGCCATCCAGGTACTTACTCAGTCGAGAAGCCACATTATCGATAAGACAATGGAAGCCGTAAAGGGCGCTCCTTCTGTAATTATCCATCTCTATAATGCCACGAGCAGGCTCCACAGAGATGTAGTTTTCGGTTTTTCGTGCGATGAATGCATCAATCTTGCTGTTGAAGGCGCGAAAATGATCATCGACAGGATCAATGAGGATACGAGCGGAACAAAGTTTATTCTTGAGTATTCGCCTGAGGCATTCTCTGATACTGAGCTTGATTTTTCCGTTAAGATCTGTGATTCGGTCCTTGACTGCTGGAAACCGACGCCTGAGAACAAGGTAATAATCAACCTTCCTGAGACTGTCGAATATCAGACAGCAAACGTATATGCAGACCAGATCGAGTATTTCTGCAGAAATACGAAGTGGAGAGACTCCATAATCGTTTCCCTTCATACGCATAATGACAGAGGAACCGCTGTTGCTACATCAGAGTTCGGACTCATGGCAGGCGGTGACAGGGTAGAGGGTACTCTTTTCGGAAACGGCGAAAGAACCGGTAATGTTGACATTATTACTCTTGCCATTAACATGATGATGCTCGGTATCAATCCCGGGCTTGATTTCTCTGACATGAACAAGACCATTGATATCTATGAAGAACTCACCGGCATGAAGGTAGAACCCAGACATCCTTGGGCAGGAAAACTCGTATTTACCGCATTCTCGGGTTCTCATCAGGATGCTATCAATAAGGGACGCAAGAAGATGGAAGAAAGAAACGATGCCATTTGGGCTGTTCCTTATCTTCCTATCGATCCCAAAGACGTCGGCAGAGAGTATGAGCCTATTATCAGGATCAATTCCCAGTCCGGAAGAGGCGGCATCGCTTATGTCATGGAGACATATTTCGGTGTACAGCTGCCTAAACGTTTCCAGCGTGATTTCCTGCCTGTTGTTAAGGCTGCAACAGAGGAGAACGGTACTGAGAACGAGCTTACGCCCCAGCAGGTATTCGACCTCTTTGACGATAAGTTCATTAATGTATTAGAGCCTTATGGCCTGAAGAACTTCTCGGAACAGCAGGACAGCGACCAGGTATCCACTGTTGATGCGTTGATTACCTATAACGGTGAAGAAGTCAACATCAACGGCAGGGGTAACGGTCTCTTGGATGCTTTTGTCAATGCTTTATGCAAGTATACCGGCATCGAGTTTTCTATCTCGAACTATTCAGAGCACGCCATGAAGTCAGGTTCAGACTCTGCGGCTATTACATACATCGAGATCACCAACAAAGCCAATAAACAGACTTATATCGGTGCCGGTGTCTCAAGCTCAGTCACAAAATCTTCCGTTCGTGCCGTAGTTTGCGCATTTAACAGAATGATAAGTGTGTTATGATTTTGGGGTTTAATTAAAGGAGTTTAGAAAAATGATTTGGGATTATTTTGTTGCATTTATTTTCGGTATTGTTGAGGGTATCACTGAATGGCTGCCCGTAAGCTCTACCGGACATATGATCATATTGAACGAGTTCATGAAACTCAATGTATCACCTGAATTCTATGATCTTTATCTTGTTGTCATCCAGCTTGGTGCCATTCTTGCGGTTATTGTTATCTTCTGGAAGGAAATATGGCCTTTTGGAGTTAAGAATAATGAACATCCTTTTGCCAAAGACGGCATCGGCAAGTACATAATGAAAGACAAGATCATCATGTGGCTCAAGATAGCTCTTGCATGCGTTCCTGCAGCTATCGTAGGCGTTCTTTTCGACGACTGGCTCGACGAGCACCTTTATAACTACGTAGTCGTTGCTATAGCACTCATCCTGTTCGGTATTGCGTTCATTGTTGTTGAGCGCTTCATGAAGGGAAAGGATCCCAGAATAAAGACAGTAAACCAGCTTAACTGGGGACATGCTGTTGCTATCGGATTGTTCCAGCTTCTTGCTGCAGTATTCCCGGGTGCTTCAAGATCAGGCTCTACGATCGTTGGTTCCATTGCCATCGGAATCAAGAGGGAGGCTGCTGCAAAGTTTACTTTCTTCCTTGCTATTCCCGTAATGCTCGGAGCAAGCCTTCTTAAGATCCTTAAGTATGACGGTTCAGTTTCCGGTCATGAGATCGGATTGCTTCTTGTCGGCATGGTTACCGCATTTGGTGTCAGCCTTCTTGTAATCAACAGACTCATGGCTTTCATCAGAAAGCATTCTTTCACAGTATTCGGCTGGTACCGTATCGCTCTTGGCGTTATTGTTCTGATCCTTGGCGCTGCAGGCGTTATCGGCGGCGGTGTGCTTCAGGGCGCAGCCTGATTGTTCAGTCTTTAATTGAATTTTCCACTTCATCAAGTGAAATGGAATTTTTTTGCAATCAAATACGGCTTCCAATACGGCATAGCCGTAGTTTTAGCCGTATTTGTACTGTGTTTTTGCAGTAAAATGCGGCTGATAGTACGGCGATGACCGTACTTTTACTGTATTTGCCTTTTTGTGAAGAACAAATATGCCATGACGGGATTTTGCCCTAAACCTCTTTTATTTTTAATAAGTATATTAGTGACTTTATGCTATAATCCATACTGATTTATTATGCGAGATTATGCGGATAGGAGTTTCTTTTGCGCAAATATATATACAACAGCCGTGATGTAGCGGCTTACTTCAAATATTTCTCGGTTCCGAGCTATCTTGAAGTTTCATACATGCAATATATCTTCAATCTCGGCAATAAGGTTCTTGCAGAGCCTTTGACACGCGATTTTGAGGGTTTTAAGAAGGAAGTCTACAGGGAACTTTATTTCCTGTGGGCAAATGGCTTCGAAAATGAGAAGGCTGATATTTCAAAGATGACTACAGAAGGCGAGTTTACGCTTATCTGTGACCAGGAGTGCATTTGTCTTGAGTCATATATGAAGCTTATTTGCCTTCACCTGATTTTCTCGAGCAATCTTCCTTATATCACATTGAACTTTACCGGACTCATGACACAACTCGGCATTAAGTGCGGAGTTGAGCTTTATGAGGAAAACTGCAGAAAAGTCTGCGAATCATTGCAACTTGAAGTTAAGGATTCATTCGGAAAGCCTTTTGATCTTTCTCTCGGTATTCCGGATGAGCTCTTAAGAGTTTCTTTGGGCACTGAGTTTAAGCAGAGCCTTGATACTAGGAATTTCAAGGAAACACTTCGTAATGAGCAGATGAACTGGCTTAAGGATCTTAAGGATAAGTCCTTTAAGCTTTTCGGTTCAATTCCTGCCCGTAAGAAAACCAATAAGGGCCGTCAGACAGGCTCATCAAATAAGAACCATATGAATTCGGGTAATAATGTGGTCCGCAATTCGGCTCAGCCAAAGGGTACGCCGAAAACTAACAGATAAGAGCGTGGAGGTTAAGTAATGGGCAAGGTATACAAGCTTGGTCTTGATATCGGATCTACAACAATTAAGGTGGTGCTTCTTGATGGTGAGAAGATCATCCACAGTGACTATCAGAGACACCATTCTGATGTATCAGGTCTTTTGAACGATCTTTTTGAGGATCTGAATAATAAGTTCCCCGGAATCGATGTAGATGTAGTAATTACTGGTTCAGGCGGACTTTCTGTTGCAAACTGGCTTGGCTTCAAGTTTACACAGGAAGTTATGGCTGAGACTCAGGCCATAAAGACTTATCACCCTGAGACAGACGTAATCATCGAGCTCGGCGGTGAGGATGCCAAGATCACATACATGCATCCTGTACTTGAGCAGCGTATGAACGGTACATGTGCAGGCGGTACGGGTTCATTTATCGACCAGATGGCATCACTCCTTCAGACAGATGCTGACGGTCTCAATAACTTTGCCAAAGACTACAGATCACTTTATACGATCGCAAGCCGTTGCGGCGTTTTCGCCAAGTCAGACCTTCAGCCTCTCATCAATGAGGGTGCTGCAAAAGAAGACCTTGCTGCTTCCATCTATCAGTCCGTTGTTAACCAGACAATCTCAGGTCTTGCATGCGGCAGACCCATCAAGGGTAATGTAACTTTCTTAGGCGGCCCGTTGTTCTTCAATTCAGAGCTCCGTAATGCTTTTGAGCGTACGCTGAAGGATAAGGTCGATTCATTCTGGATGCCTGAAGAAGCTCAGATCTATGTCGCTCTCGGCGCTGCTTTGTCAGCTGACGGCAAGAATCCCGTTAACCTTTCAGAGCTTCTCGTAAAGCTTAAGAACAGGGAAGGCTTCGTTCCGGATATCATCAGGATCGATCCCATCTTCAAGAGCAAAGAGGATAAGACCGCTTTCGATGAACGTCATAAGAAAGACCAGATTCCCGTACTTGATATCAAGGACCAGAAGGGTGAGCTTTATCTTGGTCTTGATGCAGGTTCTACGACGACAAAGGCCGTAGTAATCAACAAGAAGGGCGAGCTCGTATATACATACTATGCATCCAACAAGGGTAACCCGGTAATGAGTGCGGTTACGATCATGAAGGACATCTATTCCAAGATGCCTGAAGACTGCTATCTTGCTTATTCTTGCGTAACAGGATACGGTGAGAACATCATCAAGGCTGCTCTTAATATCGATATCGGCGAGATCGAGACTATGGCTCACTTCCAGTCTGCCAAGTTCTTCTGTCCGAACGTTGATTTCATCATCGACATCGGCGGCCAGGACATGAAGTGCATGAAGATCAGAAACGGCGTTATCGATTCCATCATGCTTAATGAGGCATGTTCTTCAGGATGCGGTTCATTCATCCAGACATTTGCGCAGACATTGGGTCTTACTACACCTGAGTTTGCCGAGGCTGCATTAAGCTCTACGAAGCCTGTAGATCTCGGTACACGTTGTACCGTTTTCATGAACTCAAAGGTTAAGCAGGCACAGAAGGAAGGCGCTTCCGTAGGCGATATTTCTGCAGGTCTTTCTTACTCAGTAGTCCGTAATGCACTTTATAAAGTTATCAAGATCCGTGATACTGAACAGCTCGGTAAGAACATCGTCGTTCAGGGCGGTACATTCCTTAACGATGCAATCCTGAGATGTTTTGAGCTTGTATCAGGAAGAGATGTAATCAGACCTAACGTAGCAGGCTTGATGGGAGCTTTCGGTGCAGCACTTATCGCACAGAAGAGATGTCATGAAGGTGATAAGTCTGCAGTTCTCGGTAAGGATGAACTCGATTCATTCACAATGGATACAGAGAATACCCAGTGCCAGGGCTGTACAAATCACTGCCGTCTTACTGTTGCTACATTCTCCAACGGAACAAAGTTCGTATCAGGCAACCGCTGCGAGAGAGGCGAGGACCTCGCGCTCGACAGAGAACCTGCCAATGCCAAGGAGAAGCTCCCGAATCTTTTCGATTATAAGTATTCAAGAACATTCAGTTACTATAAGCCCTTAAAGCTCGAGGATGCTCCCAGAGGAGAGATCGGCATCCCCAGAGTCCTTAACCAGTATGAGAACTATCCTTTCTGGTTTACGGTTCTTACCAAGCTCGGATTCAGAGTCCTGATCTCAGCGAGATCATCTCATAAGATCTACGAAGGCGGTATGGAGACTATCCCTTCGGAATCTGTATGCTATCCGGCTAAGCTGGCTCACGGTCATATCGAGAATCTCATTGAGCGCGGGATCAAAACTATCTTCTATCCTGATGTTCCTTATGAGAATATTGAAAATAAGAATTCCAATAACCATTATAACTGTCCGATCGTATGCTCTTATCCTGAGGTAATCAGAAATAATGTCGAGGATCTTCTCGAAAAGAATATCAGATACTTAAATCCTTTCATGCCTTTGGATAATCTCGATAATGTTGCTCTTCACCTTACTGAGTGTTTCGATTATTTGGGAGTATCTGCTGAAGAAGCCAAGCAGGCAGTTCAGGCCGGTGCCGAAGAGTACTTCAAATACAAGGAAGACATCAAGGCAAAGGGCAGGGAGATCCTCAAGGAGATGGAAGAAAAGGGCCTTAAGGGTATCGTTCTCGCCGGAAGACCATATCACTGCGATCCTGAGATCAATCATGGTATTCCCCAGATGATCAACTCTTTGGGACTTGCAGTCCTTACTGAAGATGCTGTCGCTAAGCCCGGTGTTTTGAAGCGTCCTATCAGAGTTATTGACCAGTGGATGTATCACACGAGACTTTACGAGGCGGCTGCTTTTGTTATTACAAGACCTGATCTTGAGCTTGTTCAGCTTACAAGCTTCGGCTGCGGTCTTGATGCCGTTACATCAGATCAGGTTCAGGAGATCCTTGAATCTTCAGGAAAACTCTATACTCTTCTTAAGATCGACGAGGTAAGTAACCTTGGTGCAGCAAGAATCAGAATGAGATCTCTCGTTGTTGCTATGAACGAGCGTCTTGAGCTTGAAGCAAACGGTAATTCTGCTTCAAAGGTTTCTGCTGATTCAGATGATGCACCTTATACGGTTCACAGAGTTGAATTTACTAAGGAACACAAGAAGAATCACACTATCCTTGCACCTCAGATGGCGCCTATTCAGTTTGAGTTTGTTGAGTCTGTATTCCATAAGCACGGATATAAGCTCAAGCTCTTAAAGCAGGCTACAAGAGAAGATATCGAGTGTGGTCTCAAGTATGTTAATAACGATGCATGTTTCCCTACGCTTATCGTTGTCGGTCAGATGATCAATGCTATTCTCAAAGGTGACATCGATCCTGATAACACTACGCTCGCCATCACACAGACGGGTGGCGGATGCCGTGCTACAAACTATGTTGCTTTCTTAAGAAAGGCATTAAAGGAAGCCGGATATCCTCAGATTCCCGTTATCACTATTTCTGCCCAGAGATTTGAGAAGAATGAAGGATTTGAATACAAGGCTTCATTCCTCCTTGATGCGATCAAGGCATTGTGTGCAGGCGACATGGTATCAACTCTTCTTTTGAGAGTAAGACCTTACGAGAAGGTTCCGGGATCAGCCAATGCTTTGTATTCTTACATCAACAGGATCGGAAGGAAGCTGTTTAACCTCAATGGTCTTAACGATGATCTTTCTGAAAGATATGACGTTATGATGCCCAACAGCTACTTCTCAAGATCGATTGAAGAGAAGAAAGCTATAAGAGATTGTCTCTTATCGATCGGTGTTGATCTTGATAATCCTCCGGTCATCAAGAAATATAAGGAATTCGTTAAGTTCGCAGTTGCAAAATTCGATGCACTGCCGCTTGCTGATATTCCGAGAAAGCCGCGTGTTGGACTTGTAGGAGAGATCCTCGTTAAGTTCCAGCCAGATGCCAACAATAACGCTATTGATGTTATTGAGGCAGAAGGGTGTGAGGCTGTATTGCCCGGAGTAATGGACTTCTTCCTTTACTGCGCATATAACCCGCTCTGGCAGGCTCAGAACCTCGGTAAGAGCAAAAAGACCGGATATATCATGAAGACAGCGATCAGATTCCTTGAGTCTTTAAGAAAGCCTATCAACAAGGAATTTGCAAAGACCAACGGTAAATTCATGCTGACTGAAAGAATCCAGGAACTTGCCGAGAAGTCTTCAACGGTATTGAGCTGCGGTAACTCTTGCGGTGAGGGATGGTTCCTTACGGCCGAGATGATCGAACTTATTCAGGACGGCGTTCCGAACATTATCTGCGCACAGCCTTTCGCATGTCTTCCTAACCATGTAACCGGTAAGGGCATGATCAAGGAATTGAGAAGACAGTATCCGACATCGAATATCGTTCCTATCGATTACGATCCGGGTGCTTCTGAAGCTAACCAGCTTAACAGGATCAAGCTCATGATCAGCACGGCACGTGCAGTCAGGGATGCTGAGATCGAAGAAGAAATGAAGAATAAAGAGGGCAAGTAATGAGTACACTGCTTCTTGTTGACGGTAACTCAATTATCAACAGAGCATACTATGCCGTAATCGGCAGAGCTCCTATGACTGCGCCTGACGGTACTCCCACAGGTGCCGTAAACGGGTTCTTTAATTCCGTTTTAGGTGTCATGAAGGAATATAACCCTGATTACATGTGCGTTCTTTTCGACAGGAAAGAGCCCACATTCAGACATAAGATGAGCACTGAGTATAAGGCTAACCGTAAGGGCATGCCTGATGATCTTAATGCACAGATGCCTGTTGTTAAGAACCTTCTTGATCTTTACGGGATCAAGCGTATGGAACTTGCCGGATATGAGGCTGATGATCTTATCGGAACTCTGTCAAAGCAGGGTGAAGAGCAGGGCATGGATGTCTATATCTTCAGCGGCGACCACGACGATTTCCAGCTTATTTCCGACAAGGTATCGGTAATAATGCCGCAGTCCGGAAAGGGCAAAGAACCCCGTGTGCTGTTTGACAGGAAGATGTTCGAAGAAACTTATGGAGTAAAGCCTGAAGTATTCGTTCAGGTTAAAGCTCTAATGGGTGATAACTCAGATAACATCAAAGGTGTTGAAAAAGTCGGTGAGAAGACTGCATTTAAGCTTATTGCTGACTATGGTTCATGTGACGGCGTTTATGAGAATGCCGATAAACTGTCTCCTGCATTAAGGGAGAGGATCAAGGCTTCCAGAGAACTTCTTGATCTTAACCTCAAGCTTTGCAAGATAGACAGGGAGAGTCCTGTTGAGTTCGGCGCAAAGGATACTGCTTATCCTTCAGAGACTAGAGATCTATCCGCGATGTCCGGCGCGTTAAACCGTCTTGCTTTAAGATCTCTTCTTAAAAAACTTGATCTCGAGAATGTAAAGCCTTCAGGATTTGAACCTGCCGGTGATGTCGATGAATTCGTAAGCAAGATCTCATCAGAGGTAACTGATGCGCTTAAGGGCGGACTTAAGATCAAGTATGAAGTTCCTGCATCTTTTAATTTCGATGATCTTAATTGCGGAATTGATTTTGTAGACATTCCTTCAGGTGCGAAGGCCGTTCTTCTTGACTGGTCTTCAAAGACTGTTTATGTAATCAGTCCTGAAGATTTTAATAAGTTAAGTCTTGGGAAAAACGTTTTCCCTGTATCTTACAGCTATAAAGACAGGTCAAAGTTTATCAAGGAACCTCTGGTTTCCGTTAAGTCTGTTTTTGACTGTGAGATCGCAGGATATGTATTGAATATCCTGTCAGGCAAGCCTGATCTTCAAAGGCTCTATGAGAGTGTCTTGCAGACTGCTTATCCCGTCGAAGATAAGAAGGGACCTGTTAAGCAGCTTTCTTTGTTTGATGAGATCGTAGAAGATGACGGTTCATCAAAAGTTGAAGAATGTGCTGAAAAGCTCCTGGCTGTAATTGCTATTGCAAAGGTCATGAACAGGGACATCGAAAAGGACAAAGACCTCAAGAGTCTTCTTTATGAGATAGAATTCCCGCTTGTTATTACTTTGGATAAGATCGAGCGTAACGGAATGCACGTTTCAGGCGAAAGACTTTCTGAGCTTCACAGCGAATATACAAAGCGCCTGGAGGACATTAGCGCCCGCGTTTATGACGAATGCGGCATTGAGTTCAATATCTCTTCGCCCAAGCAGCTTGCTGACGTTCTTTATGGAGAGAAGTATCTGAATCTTCCATCAGGAAAGAAGGGCAAGAGCGGAGATTACTCTACCGGTATTGAGGAACTCAACAGATTAAGGAAGTATTCTCCGGCTATCGATTACATCATTAAATACCGTGAGCTTTCAAAGCTCGATTCTACATATGCTTTGGGTCTTGCTCGTGCCATAAAGAGCGATTCCAGGATCCACACTACATTTACGCAGGCAATGACTAATACGGGAAGACTCTCATCTACAGAGCCTAACCTGCAGAACATTCCGGTAAGAACAGATGAAGGTTCACGTCTCCGTGAAGCTTTTACAGCCGAAGAAGGCAAGATCCTGGTAGATGCTGACTATTCGCAGATCGAATTAAGACTTCTAGCTGCTTTGAGCGGCGATGAAGTTATGTGCTCTGCGTTCCTTGACGGTGAAGACATCCACAAGAGAACAGCTGCTAAGGTTTACGGCGTATCTGAAGACATGGTCACGCATAAGATGCGTGCTACCGCCAAGACCGTTAACTTCAGTATCATTTACGGCATTTCCGATTACGGTCTTGCACAGGATCTCGGCATCGGTTACAAGGAAGCAGCAGATCTCATTAAGGAGTATGGTAATCAGTTCCCCGGTGTTATGGCTTATCTTGAAGATCTCAAGAAGTCAGGCGAGGAAAAGGGCTTTGCTGTAACTATGTATGGCAGAAAAAGGATCCTTAATGAGCTTAAGAGCCAGAACAGGAATATTAAGAATTTCGGTTACAGAGCTGCCATGAATACGCCAATTCAGGGTACTGCGGCTGACATTATCAAGATCGCAATGAACCGTGTAAGCAAGGCTTTGGAAGAGAAACTTCCTTCGGCAAAACTTGTAATGCAGGTCCATGACGAACTTATCTGCGAATGTGATATAAACGATAAAGACCTCTGTGCATCTATACTTAAGAGTGAGATGGAAGCTGCTGCTTCACTTAGTGTTCCTCTTCTTGCAGAGGTCGGATTCGGTAAGGACTGGCTGGAGGCTAAATAATGTTTGTATTAGGAATTACAGGCGGAATTGGAAGCGGCAAGAGCACTGTATCAGGACTTCTTGCAGAAAGAGGACTTCTTGTCCTTGATGCTGATGAGATCTCCAGATCGGTTACAGCTGCAGGCGGCAGGGCAATGCCGGAGATTGCTGCAACCTTTGGTAAAAAAGTCGTTACGGCAAGCGGTGCTCTTAACAGACGCGTTATGTCTGATATCGCATTCGGAGACAAGAAGAAACTTGATGATCTTAGTAACATCATCCACAGACATGTTTTCGAGCAGATCGAAGAGACTCTTGCAAAGGAAAAAGAGAAGGGTTCCAAGTGCGTCGTTCTTGATGTGCCGATCCCTGTTAATAAATTCCGTGAACTCTGCAATCAGATCTGGGTCGTAACCTGTGATAAGGATGTCCGTCTTGCAAGACTTCAGAAGCGCGGTATGGAAAAGGAAGAAGCAGAGCGAAGGATCGCTGTGCAGATGACTGACGATGAGTACTGTGAGCTTGGTGATCATTCGATAGATAACTCCTGGGATCTTGAAGATCTTAAAGATAAGGTTGAAGTCCTTATCCGCGAACAGCTTTATGAGAGAGGAATCAGGATATGAATACTGAAGCAGTCATTACGGCATCTGTATTTCTTGCTGTTTCCCTTGCAATACTTATCTATCTGTTTTTAGGTAAGAGCGAATTCTGCAAAGGAAAGTTCAGAAACTTTTTCAGAGCATGCTGCGGCGTTTATGTTTCCGGTGCTTTGCTTGTCTTCGTATTCACGCTGATAATGAAAGGACTCCCGGTTGCATTTGTTGTTATATCCGACATAACAGTTTTATGTGTGTTTATCTTTACAGTCACACTTATTTATTTCATGACTAGAAAACTCGAACAGATGGCTGAAAATGCCGGTCACGCTAATGAAGAATCAGGGAACAAAGATAACAAGTAAGAAGCCCGGGGTCTTATTCAAGATCCTTCTTGTGCTGGTAATTATCGGCTTTCTTGGTGTGGCCGCACTGGGATTGATGAATATTTATGTTTATAACAGCTGTTCTCCTGATGTTTATTCTTTGGAGTCATTTACATCTTCATCAGTTTCTTCTGATGCTCATTATGATGCTGTCATCGTATTGGGATGTGCTGTATGGGAGGGCGGAGTTGCAAGTCCGATGCTTGCTGACAGACTTCGCACAGCGGCAGCAGTATTTAAGACCGGTTGTGCCGATTATGTTCTGGTAACAGGTGACAGTGAGAATCCCGAAGATTACGACGAGACCGGTTGTATGAAGGAATTCCTTATCAATGAAGGCATATCTGAATCAGATGTCTTCTGTGATCCTTTGGGGCTTTCCACTTACGATTCTATGCTCAGGGCAGTTACATTATTTAATGTTAAGTCAGCCGTAGTAGTTACGACGGGCTTCCATTGCGAGCGCGCTGTTTACGACGCACGTAATTTCGGTATAGAATCTGTAGGTGTTGAGGCTATAAATTCAGGTTATGTTATCAGACAGTATAATTACTACAGAGAATTTATTGCACGCGGCAAGGATTTTGTATTCATGCTGCTCAAGCCTGGTTACTGATCATTTGAGGTAGGGGATAATGGATTCTAAAAGCACTAAAAAATTGCCTTCTTATATCGGCGGCGTATTTGCCGTTATCACAGGATTATTCTTTATATTTTTTCCGGAGATATCTTCCGGTGTCATCGGATTATTGTTCGGTGTTGTTTTGTTTGTAGCAGGACTTTCCGAAGTGATTGGTTATATTATTTCGATAAAGCAGTTCAGGGAAGAGAATTACGGTAAAGCAGCAGGAGCTGAGATCGTGCTCGTATATTCTGTTGCCATCATGGTTATAGGTGTCGTATTCATAATTAAGCGCGAATTTGTTTTGCAGCTTCTGGCTACGATTGTAGGAATATTCTTTATTATCGATGGTATCGTAAAGCTCAGGCAGGAGATCTTTCTTTTCAGGAAGAAAGATATGTACAGTTTTGTTTTGTTGGGACTTGCCATCGCTTTGATCATCGCAGGCATTGCCTTACTTATTAATCCGTTTGACGGAACACGCAACATCATTGTGTTCTCCGGTGTGTGCTTCATAATAAGCGGACTTGAATCAATATTCCTTTGCATGATGAAGAGAAACGAAAAGAAAACCCGCAAAGGCTGATCCTTCACGGGTTATATCTTTATTTGCTTATTAGAAAAAATATCAGACATTGAATCTGAATACTACGACGTCGCCGTCCTTCATGACGTATTCTTTTCCTTCTGATCTTACAAGGCCTTTTTCCTTTGCTGCATTGTAAGTGCCGTTAGCGATAAGGTCATCGTAAGAAACGACTTCTGCTCTGATAAAGCCTCTTTCAAAGTCTGAATGGATCTTTCCTGCAGCCTGGGGAGCTTTGGTACCTTTCTTGATCGTCCAGGCACGAACTTCCTTGGGGCCTGCAGTAAGGAATGAGATAAGACCTAAGAGGCTGTAGGATGCATTGATCATCTGATCAAGTCCTGCACTCTCGATTCCAAGATCTTCAAGGAACATCTCACGGTCTTCAGGTGACAGCTCGCCTAATTCTTCCTCGATCTTAGCTGAGATTACGACAACGCCTGAACCTTCTTTTGCTGCGATGTCCTTAACAACCTTTACATAAGGGATGTCATCTTTTTTCTTGATGTCATCTTCTGCAATGTTTGCGCAGTAGAGAACAGGCTTCATTGAGATAAGCTGGAGATCTCTTGTGTATTCGAGCTCGTCATCTTCAAATGTGAGTGATCTGGCAGATTTTCCTTCAGCGAGGCAGTCGTAGATCTTTTCGTAGACAGAGAGTTCCTTGGCAAATGCTTTGTCGCCGCCTTTCATCATCTTCTTTGTGCGGTCGATCCTCTTTTCCATGATCTCAAGGTCAGAGAGGATGAGCTCAACGTCGATAGTAGCGATATCGCCGGCAGGGTCGGCATGGCCGTTAACGTGGATAACGTCAGGATCATCGAAGCATCTTACTACGTGAACGATCGCATCGCACTCTCTGATATTTGAAAGGAACTTGTTGCCAAGGCCTTCACCTTTGGAAGCGCCTGCAACAAGACCTGCAATGTCAACGAATTCAACAACTGCGGGGGTGTATTTCTCAGGATTATAGATCTCGGCGAGTTTATCGAGTCTCGGGTCGGGAACGGAAACAACGCCTACGTTAGGTTCGATAGTGCAGAAGGGATAGTTTGCAGCTTCAGCACCGGCTCTTGTGATAGCGTTAAAGAGTGTGCTCTTACCAACATTAGGAAGTCCAACGATTCCAAGCTTCATATATGTACCTCTTATTTTCTTTTTTGCGTCCATATTTTAGCACATTCAAATGCTAATACTTTGTTGGTTCTTTGTCGGTTTTTGTCAGGTGATTGTATGCTCTTTTGTAGGTTTTCGTAATAATTCGTCCGGTTTGCCGGTTTTTGTCTGAAATCTTGTAGGAAAACGTGTCGGTTTCTTGCGATGTTTTTGCCCTGATAATCTGATCTTAAACGGCGTATTCTCCATGCTAAAAGGAGGATATGAACATGACTTCAAAACCGAATGTTGCCACTTTATATTCAAGTTTTGCATCAGGCTCTGATGCTACGCTATCACTGATCGAAGTATCTATCTCGCCGGGTATTCCTACGTTCTCGGTAATCGGGCTTTGCGATTCTTCAATAAGGGAATCTGAAGGAAGATTAAGGTCTGCATTTAAATCAGCGGGCTTTACCATGCCCAAGGGACATATCACAGTCGGAATCAGTCCTGCTTATATGAGGAAGACCGGTACAGGCTTTGATCTTGCATTGGCTATGGGGATTCTGTTTGCTTCAGGACAATTATATCTGCCAACCGGTGCAAAGATATATGCTGAAGGCGAATTGTCCTTGGGAGGTGAAGTTAAAGTGACTCCGGGATCATGTATCAGGCTTAAGACTGTCCGTGATATGGATTTCGATTATAAGATAATTCCCCAAAGCGAGTCATCCAGTGCTGCAATAGCAGGTTTTAACGGACAAGGTATTAACAGTCTTACTGAACTTAATGCGATTTTCGACGGGAATGAATATAAGGAAACTGATTTTGAATTTGAAACGGGGTCATCAGCTGACGATTATCTTGACATATCTCTGCTTAAAGGCCAGGAAAAGACCAAAAGAGCACTTCTTATAAGTGCTGCTGGTTTTCACAACATCATTTTATTAGGAAGTCCCGGCAGCGGGAAGACAATGGCAGGAAAGATCATGACCGGCTTATTGCCAAAACTCAGCCGTGATGAATTATCAGATGTATATTCCCTGTATGAATTAGTTGACGGAGAGTCTTCAAAGATCACTTTTGACAGGCCTGTGCGCATGATAGGTCCTAATACTACAGTGGGAAAACTGCTTGGAAATAGCCGGTCTGTAACTCCGGGCGAGTTGGCTTTGGCCAACAAAGGGATCATGTTTGCTGACGAGCTGCCACTATATAAAACGGAAGTGTTGGATTTCTTAAGAACGCCTTTGGAAGAGCGCAAAGTCCATATGGCCAAAAAGGGTGTTCTTTATTCGTTTGATTCGGATTTCATTTTTCTTGGTACGGGTAATCCTTGCAAATGCGGACAACTCTATGAAAAAGGATCCAAGTGCAGATGTACTGTAAATGAGATCAACAGGTATTTATCCAAGCTTAATGGTCCGTTTATGGAAAGAATAGATATCGTAAGCGAGATGAGGTCAATATCAGGTAATGACATGGCGAGCATATACACAGATGCTCCCGGTCTGGAGAGTCTTGAATATAGACAGATCGTGGAAAGGTGCTGGCAAAAACAACATAAGCGTTATGGCGGACTTTATCTCAATGCGAATTTCCCTGATGCAGACATAAAGGATGCTATGAGGATACCTGATGTTGTCGTAAAGTACGCTTCCGACCTTTCAGAGAAAGGCTTTTTCTCCGCGCGCGGGTTTACAAGGATTTTAAGAGTTGCAAGAACGATAGCTGACATCAAGGATGTGGATGACGTGACAGTTGAAGATGTCTCGGAAGCAGCACAATTCAGAAAGAGAGGTTCGTGATGTTTGATTATACGGAAAGCGTGAATAGTGATTTCTTTTATTCTGCCATGATGCTGAATTCAGATATTAACTATAAGACATTAAATGACCTGACTGAACATAATGCCATCAACGATTACCGCAGTCTGCATAATATTGACCTGCTGAAAGAGATAGTTAAAGAAAACTTTGATCTTAAGCCCGAGACTGTTCATAAAGTTAAAGGCCTTATTGATTCGTTTTCTGATATTGAAAAGATCGCAAATATATATAAACAGATAGCTTCGGATAACAACATCGGAGTTATCTCGTGTCTCGACAAATACTATCCTTACAATTGGAAATATCTTAGCGGGATGCCTAAGGTGTTCTACTATTGCGGTAATTACAGTATTGTTGAGAGAATGACTTTGGGAGGTTCGGTTGCTGTAGTTGGTTCCAGAAGCCCAAGCAAATATGCTGAATATGCTACAGATAACATATGTAAGGCACTGGGAGAGAAGGGAATTGCAATAGTTTCAGGTATGGCATACGGGATAGACCGTCAGGCCCATATCTCTTCTGTTAATACTTCAGGAGGAACAATTGCCGTGCTTGCAGGAGGCGTCGATAACATTTATCCGCCGAAGAACAGGGATATTTATGAGTTGATACGGGATAAAGGCGTGATCATATCAGAAATGCCGCCGGGGCAAAAGCCGCTGAGACAATATTTCCCGTCAAGGAACAGACTTATAGCCGGGCTTTCTGATTGTACTCTGGTTATGGAAGCAGGAAGCGTATCAGGAACACTTCATACGGCTTCTTTTGCCGCCGGTCAGGGCAAGGAAGTTTTTGTTCTGCCGAATAATATCTACTATGAGAATGCAATGGGCGGGTTAAAACTGCTTGAAGACGGCGGGAATGTTCTCTTGAATGCTGAAGGAGTTATTGACAGTGTTGCCAGAAGCCTGATGTATAAGAGGATGGATATGGGTTGCCCTGCTGAATTGTACTATCAGGATCAGTTGAAGGATGATTTTTCTGATCAGGCAAATATAGAGGCATTGAGGGAACTTGCCAGAGTTAAGCCTGAAGTTCTTACGGATGAAAATTGGAAATCGATCATAAAAGATTCATTAACGCTAAAGCCCATGTGTGCCGATGAACTGTGTGTGCTTACAACATTGCCATTTTATAAGGTCTCGAAGTTGTTGACAGAGCTCGAACTTAATGGGACAGTATGTCAGGATAAAGGGAAGTACTCGTTGACATTTGTATAATGATGATATATTTTTAATTAAAAATATAGAGGGGTACTCCATGGGCAAAAAATTAGTAATAGTTGAGTCTCCTGCCAAGTCAAAGACTATTGGCAGATATCTTGGCAGCGATTATATTATCTCGGCTTCATTAGGCCATATCAGAGATCTTCCTTCCGGAAATCTCGGCGTAGACGTTAAGAATAACTTCAAGCCTTTATACATCACAATGAAAGGAAAAGAGAAGGTCGTAAGAGATCTTAAGCTCCTGGCAGCTGATGCCGACGAGATCTTACTTGCAACCGACCCTGACCGCGAGGGTGAAGCTATTGCATGGCATCTTGCCAAGGTATTGAAGATCGATCCTGATTCAAAATGCAGGATCACATTTAACGAGATTACAAAGTCAGCTGTTCAGGAAGCTATCAAGAATCCCAGAACTATCAACATGAATCTTGCCAATGCCCAGCAGGCAAGAAGAATCCTTGACCGTCTTGTAGGTTATGAGTTAAGCCCTCTTCTCTGGAAGAAGATCCGCAAGGGACTATCCGCAGGAAGAGTCCAGTCCGTAGCTACTAAGATCGTTATGGACAGAGATGCGGAGATAGATGCCTTTAAGCCTGAAGAATACTGGCTCATCAAGGCTCTTGTAACACCCGGAAAGAATACTGATAAGTTTGTTCTCGGATACTATGGCGTCATGGAGAGAGACGGTAAGGTTAAGAAGGATGACCTTAAGTGCCTTGAAGACGCACAGGTAGTTCTTGATGCTGTAGGCAGCGGACCTTTGGTAGTAGATTCTATAAAGAAGGGTAAGAAGGAACGTAATCCGTATCCGCCGTTTACGACTTCCACATTACAGCAGGAAGCATCCAAGAGACTCGGCTTTTCTTCAAAGAAGACAATGTCAATTGCCCAGCAACTCTATGAAGGTGTTGAGATTGCAGGTGCAGGCCAGACTGCTCTCGTATCCTATATCAGAACTGACTCTGTCCGTATTTCAGAAGAAGCTGTAGCTGCAGCTAAAGACATCATCAAGACACGTTTTGGCCGTGAGTACTGCTCACCAGTTAAGAGACAGTATAAGAATAAGAACTCTGCCCAGGATGCTCACGAAGCTATCAGACCTACACACTTTGATCTTGATCCGAGAGACATCAGATCTTCTCTTTCAAACGACCAGTACAAGCTCTATCAGCTTATCTGGGACAGATTCCTTGCTACTCAGATGGCTGCTTGCAAACTCGATACAGTTACATGCCAGGCATCCTGCAATAACAGAGTATTCAGAGCAGTAGGCGAGACTGTTACATTCAAGGGATTCCTAGTCCTTTACGATGATATCGCTGAAGATACAAACAAGAATGACGAGCAGGACGGAAAGGCAACAATTCCTCCGCTTGAAGATGGCATGAAGCTTGAACTTCTTGACCTTAAATCAATGCAGAAGTTCACGACTCCGCCGCCGCATTATACGGAAGCTACGCTTATCAAGGCTCTTGAAGAATATGGTATCGGCAGGCCTTCCACATATGCTCCTACCATATCCACCATTCTTGACCGTAAATATATTGAAAAGAACGGCAGGCTTCTTCAGATAACGGATCTCGGCAAGATCGTTACCAACATGCTTTCCGAGAACTTCAGCGAGATCGTTGATCTCTCTTTTACAGCTGACATGGAGAACAAGCTCGATGAAGTAGAAGAAGGTAAGGAAGAATGGGAACACGTTCTCAATGTTTTCTATCCTAAATTCAATGCTCAGATCAAGGCTGCACAGGAATCGATCGACAAGATCACTTTCGAGCCTGAAAAGACAGGTGAAGTATGCCCGCAGTGCGGAGCTGAGCTTGTTTATAAAGAAGGAAGATACGGCAAGTTCATCGCATGCTCAAACTTCCCTGAGTGCAATTACACAAAGAACATCGTTGTTTACGCAAAGGGTACATGCCCTAAGTGCGGATCCGGACTTCTTGTACACAAGTCCAAGAAATACAGAAACAAGTCATTCTATACATGTGATAAGCAGGGTTCTGATCCCAACTGCGATTTTATTTCATGGGATCTTCCGATCGACGGTAAAGTTTGCCCTGAATGCGGTGCCTATATGGTATTGAAGCATTTCGGCAAGAAGGCTTACCCAAGATGCTCCAACAAAGACTGCGTATCCAACGCCAGAAAGACTACAAAAAAGTCTTCAGAAGACAAGAAGAGTGAAGATGACGAATAATCCTATGGTCACCATTATCGGTGCAGGCCTTGCCGGCTCTGAAGCCGCTAATATCTGTGCGCGTGCAGGCGTTCACGTAAAGCTTTATGAGATGAAGCCTGTTAAATACAGCCCTGCACATCATTCTCAGAATTTTGCTGAATTGGTCTGCAGTAATTCGTTGAGAGCTGCTTCAAGAGAGAATGCCATCGGCCTTCTTAAAGAAGAATTGAGGCGCCTTGGTTCCTTGATAATGGAATCTGCTGACAGGGCGAGTATTCCTGCCGGCGGAGCGTTGGCTGTGGACAGAGATGAGTTTTCCGGATACATTACCGAATCCATCAGGAATAATCCTCTGATCGAAGTCATAAATGCCGAAGTCCCCAAGATCCCGGAAAAAGGCATTGTAATTGTAGCTACAGGTCCTCTTACCGAAGGTGATCTTTTTGAAGATATCCTTAAAGTAACAGGTGATACATCTGGTCTTCATTTCTTTGACAGCGCAGCTCCGATCGTTACCGGTGATTCTATTGATATGTCCAAGGCATTCAGGGCATCCAGATACGGTAAGGGTGGAGATGATTATATCAACTGTCCCATGACCAAAGAAGAATATCTGGCATTCAGAGAAGAACTTGTTAATGCCGAGAGGGCAGAGGTTAAAAACTTTGACAGAGAGATCGTATTCGAAGGCTGTATGCCTATTGAAGTCATGGCTCAAAGAGGCGTTGATACAATGAGATTCGGTCCGTTAAAGCCGGTTGGACTTGTTGATCCAAAGACAGGCATGGAACCATATGCTTGTCTGCAGCTCCGTCAGGACGACCGTGCAAAGACCATGTATAATCTCGTCGGTTTCCAGACAAGACTTAAGTGGCCTGAACAAAAGCGTGTCTTCGGCATGATTCCAGGACTTGAGAATGCAGAATATACCAGATATGGTGTTATGCACCGTAATACGTTCCTTAATTCGCCTAAGTATCTCTCATCTCATTACAGTCTGAGAGAAAAGCCTGATATTTTCTTTGCAGGTCAGATGACAGGCGTAGAAGGTTATATCGAATCTACAGCATCCGGATTTATGGCAGGCTTCTATGCTGCGCAGAGAGCTCTTGGAATCGAGCCCTCTTATGAACCTGATGCATGTACGGTCATCGGTTCGATGGCTTTGTATGTTTCCGATCCTCATATCAAGAAGTTCCAGCCCATGAATGCCAACTTCGGAATCGTAACTCCGATCGAAGGAAGATTTAAGGGTAAGACCGGTAAGAAAGATAAGAATAATGCCATTGCTGACAGGGCATTAGAGCATCTTGAGCTCTTCGAGAAGAGCGTTAATGCGCTGACTTCCAAATAATCTTATATGCCGGAATTTGAGCCTGAAGTTTCAAACAAACCCAAAGGACCGGTAGCAAGGTTCTTTAATGCAGGATGGTCTAATCTTGTCAGGTTAATGGCATCCAATGCTTTTTTTATTCTCTTCAATATTCCGGCGATAATTCTTGCCGGCGTTATTGCAGTATATTTTGTTCCGTGGATCGCGCCTCATTTTATTGACGTCCATTCTTATATTGATCCCGTTACAGGTAATGATGACGGAGTCATCCAACTGTACTTTTTTCTTGTATTCTTCCTGATAACGTTTCTTTTATCGAGCACGCTTGTATGCATAGGACCTTTTCAGACAGGTTTTGCACAGGTTTATAAAGACATTAACAATAACAATTCCGTGTCATTCTTTTCGAGCTTTAAGACCGGTATTCAAAACTGGAAAAAGGGTCTTGTATCAATGTTTATCAGCATTGTCTTAACACCTGTTTTGCTTCTTGCCATAGGTTTTTATCTGAATTTTAATTCGGTGATTGGAACCATAATTGGCTCGGTGTTTATTGTATTGCTGTTTGCTCTGATACTGGTCCAGAATTTTGTTTATACGCTTATCGTATCGACGGATCTGAAGCTTTCAAAGATCTATAAGAATGCCATTTTATTAGTTCTCATAAGATTTGTTCCGTGCCTTGGTATCAGCCTTGTCGTTATCATTTTCTTTGTGATCATTCCGTTTATCCTTTTGATGTCTGCATCTTATCTGACTCTTGGAATATTCATGTTCCTTTATTCGTTCTTTGTAATAGCCTGGGTCCAGTATTTCATTTCTTTTTATGCCGGAAGACTTATAGAGAAATACGTTGCCCAAATAAAGGAAGAGTAATTGTAAGAAAAAGATGATAAATCTTCTGATTATGAGATAATTATATTATTCTTAAGGAAGTTCCCTTAAATTAAGGCAGGTCGGCAGGGTATAAGCAATGTATGATTTCAGTCTATTAACAGATGAAACCGTTCGTGCAATAATCATTGCCCTTGTATTGTTTTCTATAGCTTTCGTTTCTTTTGTAGTAATTGCGCTTTTCACGCTTTTTAAGACCAATATTTATGCGACAAGGCACAAAGAGAAAACTAATCTTATCTGTGATGTAGCTTATTTCCATGAGAAAGGAAAGAGAGAAGACCAGGAAGATTCAATCTATATCTCACCAATGGATAACCTTGAACATACCGGTCTGGTCGCTGCCTGTTCAGACGGAATGGGCGGACTTTTAAACGGTGAGGTGGTATCCAAGTTCGTAACTGATTCCCTTCGGGAGCATTTTCCATATCATTTCGATGCTCAAGCTGATAATGCAGCGATAATTACTGACATTTCGAACCAGGTCTATGAGCAGTATCACTTAGGCGCAGGAGCAACGCTTGTAATGGTCCACATAATGGATGATTACATGAATTTCTATAGTCTTGGTGACAGTAATATAATCCTGATCCGCAATAACCGTGCGACACTTTTAAACCAGAAGCAGAACTACGTAACTCTCATGATCAGAAAACTTGCAGAAGGCGGCCTTGATACTGCCGACGCATATAGGGATTCCAGGGCAAAAGGTCTTATCGATTTTGTCGGTAATCTTAATTGCAAGGTTCAGATGACAAACAGGCCGCTGAGACTTGTCGAAAATGACATTATTATAGTTAGTTCTGACGGTGTAACTGATTCCATGCCGTTAAACCGGATCGTAAATCACATTCATTTTGATCAGAATGCGACCGGTATAGCAAGAACCATAAAATACGGTGTCAGGTCCAGAAAGAATCCGAGACAGGATAATTATTCTGCTGTAGTTATTAAGATGAAGAGGAGCTTTATTTGATCGAGTATTACACATTTAAGCACCGGGGTGACGACGAAGAATACAGGGATGAGGTTTTCTTAAGACTTGTCCCGAATCTTACCGTTGCCATTTTTAATGGTAACAAACTTGATTCACCTAAGAGCCAGGCGTTGTTGTTCTCCGAGATCTTAAGCAGTGATGAAGGCAGCAAGAGTATTGATTTTCTTAATAATATGTTTGATGAATGTCTCGATAAAGAATCTGAATATCTTATCCTTCGTGTAGAAAGTAAGGGCATAGAGAGCATCAGAAGAGGTTCTGTTTGTGCAAAGATAGTAAGACATGGACAGATAAGTCTGTTGCCAAACGGATATTTCGGATTGTCATCTGACGACAGGATCGTTTGTGCTACTTCCAATTTCTTCAAGTCGCTTAACGATGAAGGCATTCTGGCTGATGCTCTCGTTGCAGGTTCATGTGATGACTGGATGAACATGATGGTACGCAGAATATCTGACCAGACACAGCTCAAGTGCGGAAACCTGTCAGCAGTTACTCTTAAACTAAACGGTTAATTTCTGCTTGTGTGGCTTTCCAAAGCAAGCTTGATTATCCTTCTTGCAGATCTCTCAATGTCTTCTTTAGTGATCTGACCTTTCTTTAAGGCCTTTCTGATCCTGGAAGGTATCATAGGAGTTCCCGGCATGATGAGATCAGTACCTGCTTTACAACCGAGTTCATCGAGACTCTCATCGTGACCTGTTGCAAACCAGTCCGTCATTACGATTCCGTCAAATCCCCATTCGTTTCTTAAGACATTGGTCTGGAGATTATAATCAAGAGCAGTGTAGATGCCGTTGATCTTGTTGTAGCTGCACATAACACTTCTCGGATTTGCTTTCTTAACGGCAATCTTAAATGCTTTGAGATAGATCTCTCTTAATGTTTTTTCATCCAGATTTGAAGAAGAAATGTTGCGGTTTGTTTCAAGGTTATTAGCAGCAAAATGCTTTAAGGTTACGTAGCATCCTTCGTGGGACTGTACGCCCAGGGTAATGCTTGCAGCCATGTTTCCTGTGAGGACAGGATCTTCAGAATAGTATTCGAAGTTACGGCCGCATAAAGGATTACGGTGTATGTTCAGGGCAGGTGCCAGCCAGAAAACCACACCATATTCAAGCATTTCTTTACCGACTGCATCACCCATCTGATAAGCAAGATCTGTATCCCATGTCTGTGCAACCAGTGTCTCGCATGGCCAGGAAGTGCAGAATTGATAGTATCTGTTATTTCCGGATTGCGGTTCTGTTCCCGCGATCTTATGTGTTTTCCTCATTGTAGAAGGAAGTGTAGGGACTGCGTAGAAATTATGCTTTGGCTTCTTTGAAGTTCTTGTGAGGTTGATACCCTGAGGACCGTCTGCCATGGGCATTGCATCAATTCCTTTGTGGTACAGCTTTGAAGTTGTATATCCTACGGCACCGAAAACCCTGTGTCGGAAAGGACCTAAGAAAGATCTTCCGATGATAAGATGTGTCATGTCTTTGATTGAAAGACCGGATACAATGCTGTCGATCTTTTCACTGTGCTCAAACTCAGGAGTATCGTAAGTATGTGTAACTGTATGAATATCAGAAGCAGTTAACGTCACGTAAGGGTCCAATAAAGAAACAATGGCATTTCTGTCCTGAGGATAGATTTCAATCTTTCTATCAGGTTTAAACATTGACTTAACGTTCTCGGTAATATAATTCCCGTCAAGCACGACCATGCATTCGGGGTTGCCGTTGAGATGTAAAATGTATCCGCCTTTTTCGAGGATATAGCAGGAGGCTTTCTCATCGAAACTTGCGAAATCCGTAATGTCGAATTCCAATGTTACAAGTTCAGATTCACCCGGTTCTAGAAGCGATGTCTTTGCAAATGCCGTAAGACTTCTGACTTCACGGACATGATTACTGTCAGGATAGGACATGAAGAGCGTTACTACTTCGCGTCCGGATGCTTTACCGGTATTTGTAACTGAAGCAGTTACATTTATATTGGATCCTTCATTTGATAAAGATTCAAACCTGACTTTGAATTCAGTGTAGCTTAAACCGTAACCAAAAGGATATCTTGGTTTGATGTGCCTTTTGTCGAACCAACGGTATCCGACAAAGATTCCTTCTCTGTAGTCTTCCTGATATTTCTCAGGATTGCGTTCAGAGAATGTCTCTGAAGAAGGGTAATCTTCATAGGCGTCAGCCCACGTGTCGGCTAATCTGCCTGAAGGATTAACTTTGCCTGTAATTATGTCAGCAAGGGCATTGCCGGATTCCATTCCGCCTTGTAGCAAAAGTATTACAGCAGAGAACTTGATAGAATCAAGGAACTTCAAGTCGATGACGCTTCCGGTGTTAAGAACGAGAATTGTATCCAGATGATGCTCCGTTATTGAGATCATCAGTTCTTTTTCTTCATCGGTAATGTAGTAATCGCCCGGAATGTCTTTGCGGTCAGCACCTTCGCCGGCCTGTCTTGTGAGAACATAAACAGCAGTATCGCAAATGGTATCCGAAGAATCAAGTGTTCTTCCGGCAGGCAGATAAAACGGATTATCAGCTGCATAATCCATGCGTTTAGCCAGAGGAACTTTCTTTAAAGCTTTGGAAAGCTTTTTATGGTATTTATCACTCTCGCTCTCGAAAAGTGCATCGTAATCGTTAAGCCATTTGTTTGATACGATTTCAATACCTGCTGACTGAAGACCTTCTTCAACGGTAACACAGTATCTTGGATTGTTTTCTCCTGAACCCGTTCCACCGAAAGATGTGTGGCGGGCACCGGCACCATATAAAGCAACCTTTTTGGTCTTAAGAGGGAGGATGCCCTTATTTTCGAGCAGGACAATACCTTCTGCGCAGATCTTTCTGGCAAGTTCACAGTGTTTTGTCTCTCGTTCGCTTATAGCGGGAGATGTCGATGCATAGATTACCGGCTTCATATCAGCCCAAACGCTCGTAGAATTCTTTTCTGAAGTCTCCGAGTCTGTCCTCGGCGATTGCCTGACGGATCCTATCCATGAGCATCAGGAGGAAGTAGATGTTGTGGTAAGTGCAAAGTCTCAAACCGAACATCTCATTTGCCTTGATAAGATGTCTTACATATGCGCTTGTGAAATTGGTGCACGCATAGCAGTTGCAGTCAGGATCCATGGGACCGAAATCTTCAGCAAACTTTTTATCTCTGATGATCTTCTTACCGTAATCTGTGAGGATGGTTCCATGTCTGCCCATTCTTGTAGGGAGTACGCAGTCGAACATGTCAACGCCTCTGCATGCGCCTTCGATTAGGTAATCGGGAGTTCCGACGCCCATTAAGTAACGTGGCTTATCTTCAGGCATGAGAGGAACCGTGCAGTCGATCATATCGAGGAAGAGATTCTTAGGTTCGCCGACGGAAATGCCTCCGATTGCAAAACCCGGAAGATCAAATGAGGTGATGGCATCAGCACTCTTTTTGCGCAGATCGGGATACATAGAACCCTGGATGATACCGAAGAGAGCCTGTTCGTCAGGTCTCTTGTGTGCTTCGATGCACCTTTCGAGCCATCTGGTAGTCTTAGCCTGTGATCTGTCTGCATATGCATGATCGCAAGGGTAAGGGCAGCATTCATCGAAAGCCATGATTATATCAGCACCCAGGTCATTCTGGACCTGCATGGAGATTTCAGGCGTAAGGAATAACTTTCTGCCATCGATGTGGGAACTGAACTTAACGCCGTCCTCTTTAACATCCTTCGGTTTAGCAAGAGAGAAGACCTGAAATCCTCCGCTGTCTGTAAGAATAGCGCCTTTCCAGTTCATGAATTTGTGAAGGCCGCCGGCTTTGGCAACGATGTCACTGCCGGGCCTGAGCCAGAGATGATATGTATTTGAGAGCATGATGCCTGCGCCCATGCCGTAAACTTCTTCAGGACTCATGCCTTTAACGGAAGCCTGTGTTCCTACAGGCATAAATGCAGGTGTCATGAAAGTCCCGTGGGGAGTGTGTACCTTACCGAGTCTTGCACCGGTCTGAGCGCATGTATGAATGTGTTCGTACCATACGGGATAGTTAGACATATCAGTTCTCCAAATCTGTAATGAACATAGCGTCGCCAAATGAGAAGAATCTGTATTCTTCTTCAACGGCATGTTTATATGCGTTAAGCACATTCTCTCTTCCTGCAAGAGCGGAAACAAGCATTATGAGCGTGGACTCCGGAAGATGGAAGTTCGTGATAAGTGAATCGACACACTTAAACTCATATCCGGGATAGATGAATATCTGCGTATAACCTGAAGCGGGCATCATGTCAGGATCGTTGGAAGCAACTGTCTCCAGCGTTCGTGTTGATGTTGTTCCGACAGATATGATGCGTCTGCCTTCAGATCTTGCTTTGCGGATTATATCTGATGCTTCCTTGGGGAAGTCATACCATTCGGAATGCATCTCATGTTCTTCTATGGTGTCTGCTTTGACCGGTCTGAATGTTCCAAGGCCTACGTGAAGAGTAAGCTCAGCTATCTCTACACCCATGTCTTTAAGTTCGGCTAAGAGTTCCTTTGTAAAGTGAAGACCTGCCGTGGGAGCCGCAGCTGAACCGGCATCTTTTGAATATACGGTCTGATAACGCTCAGGGTCATCAAGCTTCTCGTGGATGTAAGGAGGGAGCGGAATCGTTCCGGCCTTATCGAGAACTTCTTCCCATACGCCTTTGAATTCAAATCTGATTATACGGTTGCCGCTCTCAAGGACCTGTTCGCATTCAGCTTCGAGTTCACCGGGAATAAAGGTCATACGTTTGCCTTCTCTTACTTTCTTACCGGGGCGGGCGAGAGTTTCCCAGTGATTATCATCGATCCTTTTTAAAAGCAGGAGTTCTACGGGACTTTGTGTATCGGAACGTACTCCGAGAAGTCTTGCCGGAATTACGCGTGTATTATTAATGACGAGTACATCGCCTTTATGAAGATAATATCTGATGTCAGGAAAATGACCGTCAATAACTTTGCCGGTCTTTTTATCAAGCACAAGAAGACGTGATGCAAGACGGTCCTTTGTAGGAACCTGTGCTATCAGTCTTTCAGGTAAATCGTAATAGAAATCAGAAGTTTTCATGTTTCTGCCTTTATATATAAATATTTCGACAGAAGTTTAACACAATATGCAAGAAAATGCGTTAAATACATATTGTTTTTGATATTATGCTTTTCTTTAGTTTGTTAAAATCCTTTTAAGCAGTCCAATTGACCTTAAAAAGGAGATTTACCATGAAAGCATTATTCATCGGCGGAACAGGAACTATAAGCAGCGCAATAGTAAGACGACTTTCACAAGATAAATTATGGGAAGTATGGCTCATCAACAGAGGCAACAGGGCAGATACCGTACCGGAAAATGTCCACCAGATAGTTTGCGACATTAACGATGAAGATGCTGTTATCAAGGCAATCGGCGATTTGAGATTCGATGTGGTAGGTGAATTCATCGGATTTACTGTAGATCAGGTGGAAAGAGACTTCAGGCTTTTTAAGGACAGGACTAAGCAGTATATCTATATCAGTTCTGCTTCGGCATACAACAAGCCTGCTGCAAGCCATATCATTACAGAGGGAACAACGCTTGCTAACCCGCACTGGGAATATTCCAGAAATAAGATCGCTTGTGAAGAATATCTTATGGCCCGTTACAGAGAAGACAAATTCCCGGTAACCATTGTAAGACCCAGCCATACATATGATGAAAGAAGCATCCCGCTTGGTGTTCACGGCAAGAAAGGCTCATGGCAGGTCATTAAGAGAATGATGGAGGGAAGACCTGTAATCATTCACGGAGACGGAGAGTCATTGTGGCACCTTACATTTAACGAGGACTTTGCTGTCGGATACACTGCGCTCATGGGCAACCGCCATGCTATCGGTGAAGCATTCCAGATTACGGGTGATGAAGTTCTTACATGGAATCAGATCTATCAGACTATAGCTGATGCTTTGGGTGTAGAGCTTAATGCTTATCACGTATCCTCTGAATTCCTTAATGCCGTAGGGCCTGAATATGACTTTGAAGGAAGTCTTATTGGTGATAAGGCGGTATCCGTTTCTTTCGATAATTCAAAGATAAAGAAGCTTGCGCCTGATCTTAAGACTAATGTTCCTCTTCATAAAGGAGTGAGGATCGCTCTTGAGTATATTCTCAATCATAAGGAGTGTATGACAGAAGACCCTGAATTCGATAAGTGGTGTGATAAGGTTATTGAGACAGTGGAAACCGCAAAGAAGTCTTTCTGAATTCTTATAACTATTCGAAAGGTATGTTTTTGTGCAAAAATCTTTCATTTGATGTAAAATGAATTAGATTTTTGCGAAGGGAGACAATTTATGTCCGAAATTCCTTATAAGATTTATCTTTCAGAGAACGAGATCCCTACAGCATGGTACAACGTGCGTGCTGATATGAAGAATAAACCCGCTCCGCTTCTTAATCCCGGAACAGGCGAACCTTTGAAGGCTGAAGATCTTTATCCTATTTTCTGTGAAGAGCTTTCCAAGCAGGAAATGAATAACGATGACCAGTGGATCGATATTCCCGGCGAGATCGTTGATTTCTATAAGATGTACAGACCTTCACCTTTGGTAAGAGCTTATTGCCTTGAGAAGGAACTTGATACACCTGCTCATATCTATTACAAATTCGAAGGTAACAACACTTCAGGTTCACATAAACTCAATTCTGCTATAGCTCAGGCATATTATGCAAAGAAGCAGGGTCTTAAGGGTGTTACCACTGAGACAGGTGCCGGTCAGTGGGGAACAGCGCTTTCAATGGCTACAGCGTATTTCGGCCTTGACTGCCAGGTTTACATGGTAAAGGTTTCGTATGAGCAGAAGCCGTTCAGACGTGAAGTTATGAGAACATATGGTGCTACCGTTACTCCTTCTCCTTCAATGTCAACGAATGTCGGCCGTAAGATCAATGAAGAATTCCCCGGTACAAACGGTTCATTGGGTTGTGCCATTTCCGAAGCTGTTGAGGCTGCTACATCCCAGGAAGGATACAGATATGTTCTCGGTTCTGTTTTGAGTCAGGTATTGCTCCATCAGTCAGTAATCGGTCTTGAAACTAAGGCTGCTCTCGATAAGTACGGAATCAAGGCTGATACGATCATCGGATGTGCAGGCGGCGGATCCAATCTGGGCGGTCTTATCTCTCCCTTCGTCGGCCAGATGCTCAGAGGAGAGGCTGATTACGATATTATCGCTGTTGAGCCTGCTTCCTGTCCGTCACTCACAAGAGGTTCTTATGTTTATGACTTCTGCGATACAGGCAGAGTATGTCCTCTTGCTAAGATGTATACACTGGGAAGCAACTTTATGCCTGCTCCTAACCATGCCGGCGGTCTCAGATATCACGGTATGAGTTCTATCGTATCCCAGCTTTATGATGACAAGCTCATCAGAGCTACTTCTGTTAAGCAGACCGATGTATTTGCTGCTGCCGAGAAGTTTGCCAGGGTTGAAGGAATCCTTCCCGCACCTGAAAGCTCACATGCTATCAAGGTTGCAATCGATGAGGCTCTTAAGTGCAAAGAGACAGGTGAGGCTAAGAACATCGTATTCGGTCTTACAGGTACAGGTTACTTCGATCTCGTTGCATATCAGAAATACAACGACGGTGTTATGGATGATTACATTCCTACTGATGAGGAAATCGCTAAGTCACTTGCACAGTGCCCTAAGATCTGATCGATCTGATTAAGTAATAGTTTACGAGGCCGCTCATTGGGCGGCCTTGTTATTTATGCAATCGGAATATTGGAAAATCTATTATAAGTATACTAAAATTGGTTTTAGTTTTATGGAATAGGAGAAGAAGAATGAGTGATTTTGATGATAATTGGCAGATAAGCGGTTCAAGTGATCCTGCTACTCCCGATGTACAGCCTCATCAGGTCCAGCCCACAGCACAGCCGGTTCAGGTTTTCCAGCCAGCACAGCCAATGCAGCCTGCAGCTCCGCAGATGCCTATGCAGCAGCCTATGACACAGCCTGTTACCCAACCTATGGGCCAGCCTATATATCAGCAGCCTGTTACCCAGCCTATGGACCAGCCTGTATATCAGCAGCCGGTTGCTCAGCCCATGCAGGGCCAGCCTGTATATCAGCAGCCAGGTTATGCGCAGGCTCCTGTGACTGTATCAGGTCCCATGACAGGTTATGGTTATGCCATGTCGCAGCAGCCTGTTCAGTACAGAACAGCTGATTACGGAGCAGAAAGGGAAAAGAACCTTAACGAATGCGCCCGTATGATCAACCACTTTTCGCCCAAGGTTGATCTTTATCAGGATTATGAGAAGTGCAAGACAGATATCGTAAGATATTCAAGAAGCAGTGTTGCTCCTCTTGTCTGGGGTATCATCATTTGCGTTATCGGATTGGGTTTGGTCTTTTCGGCAATTACGGCAAATTATAAAGACAACATTATCGGTTACAGCATTGCTGCAGGTATAGCCCTTCTTATCGGTGTCGGATTGATCTTGTTATTCGCTTTAAAGAAAAGATATAACAAGAAGAAGATTGAAGAGCTTTACACAAAGCTTGGTGAACTTTCCAATCAGCTGAATCTTCTTTATAACGGTTTCAGCAATTGTATTCTTCCGCCTGAATTTACTGATCCGAGAATTCTTTTCAAGCTTCAGTCATTGATAATTTCAGGAAGATGCGTAACCATTGGAAACGCAATCAATGCATTGCTTTCTGTACGTAATACTTATATGAGGATCAATCAGGCAAAATCACAGTTCCAGCAGGATACTGCCGCAAGATTTAACGGAACACCTGCTTTCTTTAATGCCGTAAGATATCTGGATTTGAGATAAAAGAAATTATCTTCTGAATATTAAGACCTGTCTTTTATAAGGCAGGTCTTTTTTGTTTATGTAGTACTGTCGTTATTGATCTTTGTGAGCTGTTCTTTTTGTTTTATGACAGGGAGGATGACTTCGAAACATGCGCCGCCGTCTTTTTTGTTATAGGCATTTACGGTTCCTTCGTGTTCCTCGGCTATCGATAAAGCAAGGGCAAGACCGATACCGTGCTTACCGTCAGCACCCTTGGAGAAACGCTCAAATAAGTGTTCCTGGACTTCGGGTGCTATACCCGGACCGTCATCAGATATCTCAAAGATGACGTTATTGCCTGATTTGTCAGTCCTGCATTTGAAGGTTACGGCAGTCTTGCAGTATCTGAGACAGTTAGAGAAGATATTCTCGATACATCTTAAGAGATCGTTCTCGTTGCCGTAAACATAAACATTCTTAGCGTTGAAATCATTGATTATGGATTTGTCGTTATGAATGAAGTTTCCTCTGACACGGTCAATGATCGTATCGTAGAGTTTGGAAATATCAATATTCTGCTTTTTGACTTCGTAATTACCGCTGCGGCTCATATCCATTTTTGAGATGGAGAGGAGGTTTTCAACAAGACTTGAGAGTCTGCCGGTTTCATCGATGATGACGTTAATTGCATTATCACGGTCCTCTTTTGATTCAAAGACACCGTATTTAAGACCTTCCGCATAACCCTGAATGGACATCAGAGGTGTTCTTAATTCGTGGGAAGCATTCTGGAAGAAAGTCTTTTGTTCGATGTCGGATTCTCCGAGTTTATAAGCCATCTGGTTCATTACGTCACCCAGCTCAGAGAGCTCTTTACTGACTATGTGACCTCTGACCGGTCTCAAGTCACCTTTGGCGATCCTTTTGGCGAATTTAGAAAGCTTCTGTGTGGAGAAGATGAGCGGGTAGGTCATCATGATACTCAGAAGACCAGCTATGACGATAGCTAGCATTGCTGCCTGAACGAGAGCAAGAGTCATTGATGCCATGAATGAATAGTATGATCTTGAGTTGATATAAATGCAGAGATAGTAATTGTCAAGATCAATGTTCTTACCGTTAATGTTGGTGGCGGATGGGGTGGTAGTGGTGGTTGCTGCGGGAGTAGGGTTTATCGGATTACCGTCAGCATCAAGTTCAACGTCTCCTTCAACAACTGTAGTTAAAATCTCGAATTTCAATGTTCTATAGTAGATGATGTTGCCGTCGATATCTAGAGTCTGAGTCTTGTTAAGTGTCTTGTAGCCTTCTTCTTCTATTACCTGAGTGATGACATTGTTCGCATTATTGGCATAAGAAGTCGAATAATATGCTGTCGGCCAAAGAACAAGATGTTTGCCGGTATTTTCATCAAAAGTATAAAGAGCAATGCTTGCCTGGTTTGAAAGGTCAGCCGAAGTGACGATCGTATTTGTGAGATAAGCTCTGATGTTTTCTTCGGTTCTTTCGTCTGATGCTGTTATCTGTGAAGTAAACGCATCGGCAAAGTTCTGTGTGGAGTTGACGGCAATATCAAGTCTCGAATTACATTCATTTGCGATGTAGTTCTTAACAATGGACTGAATGTAAATATTAATTATAAAGACAACCAGAATGATGACCACGATCTCAACAGCATAGAAGTGCAGTGAGATTGGAATTCTGATTGCAGATTTGTTCCTGATAGGTTTCTTGGCTTTATTAAACCGTTTTTGCTCGGTCTTTTCAGTCATCAGTCCTGAATGTCTCCGTCATCGTCATCTTCAGTATCTTCGTCGGTTCTGTCAACAAGCCTGAAGCCATAACCCCAGATAGTAGATATTTTAGCATCAGATTTACTGATTTTCTTTCTCAATCTCTTGACGGTATCATCAGCAACACGTGTCTCAACCTGAGTCTCATAACCCCAGATCTTATCAAGAAGCTCAGCTCTTGATACGGCTCTGTCCCTATTAGAAATGAGATATGTTAACAACTGATACTCATTGGGAGTAAGAGGAAGAGGCTTGCCCTGCATGGTCGTCTCTTTTGTCTTTCTGTTAATAACGATATCGGCAAATTCATATACCGCATCATTATCTGGCTTGTCACCTGTCTTGCCGGTGATCTCTTCCTGTCTCTTAAGAATGGACTTAACTTTTGATACGAGCTTAACAGGGGAGAAAGGCTTGGTGAAATAATCGTCACTGCCCATATCAAGGCCCTGAATATAATCAGCATCACTGTCTTTTGCAGTAAGCATGATGATCGGAACGTTAGACGTCTTGCGGATCTCTTTAAGGATAAAGAAACCATCATGTCCGGGCATCATGACATCAAGAATGATAAGGTCTGCAGGTGAGTTGGAAAATACCTCGAAAAGCTTGTCGCCAGTAGGAAATCCGGTTACATGAAATCCTTCTCTTTCGAGGAATGTTTTGAGTAGATTTCTAATATTATCATCGTCGTCAGCAATATAAATTAACTTGTTCATCATTGTCTCCAAATATGTTTTATGTGTAACGCTCTTATTTTAACTGAAAAGAAATCTACAGTGGTTTCAAAATGGTGCAAATATGTGGAATTAGTTTTATTTTATTATGAATTGTGGTTAAATTATTTTGCAAATTCATACTTACAGGGGAATCATTATGTCTACAGTATTAGTAACAGGCGGTAACGGTTATATCGGATCACATACTGTTATTTCGTTGTTTGAGAATAACTATGATGTTGTGATCGTAGATAATCTTGCTAACAGTAAGATGGAAGTTCAGAACCGTCTCGAAAAGATCACTGGAAAGAGATTTAAGTTCTATAACGTAGATTGCTGTGATATTGAAGCATTAAGAAAAGTCTTCGAAGAGAATAAGATCGACAGTGTAATTCATTTCGCCGGTCTTAAAGCAGTAGGAGAATCTGTCAGGAAGCCTCTTGAATACTATTCAAATAACATTAACAGCATGCTTTCTGTTTGTAAGCTGATGACAGAATATGATGTAAATAATCTTGTATTCAGTTCATCTGCCACCGTTTATGGCGAGAGCGAAGATGTTCCTTTTACAGAAGAGAGCCCGCTCGGTGTTTGCACCAATCCTTACGGCTGGACAAAATGGATGCTTGAGCAGATCTTAAGAGACTATGCTAAAGCAAATCCCGGCAAGAAGATCTGTCTTTTGAGATATTTCAATCCGGTAGGAGCTCATGAGAGCGGACTTATAGGTGAAGATCCCAAGGGAATCCCCAATAATCTTTTCCCGTATATTTCAAAGGTTGCAGGCGGAACGCTTGATTGTCTAACTGTGTTCGGTGACGATTATGATACGCCTGACGGAACTTGCATTCGTGATTATATACATGTCGTTGACCTTGCTATCGGTCATGTAAAAGCGATAAAATTCCTTGAGCAGACTGACGACTCCGTCAGTGTGTTCAACATCGGCACTGGTAAAGGTACTTCCGTAAAGGAAGCAGTTGAAGCTTTTGCCAAGGCATGCGGACATGAGATCAAACATGTTTACGGTCCGAGAAGACCAGGTGACATTGCCGTTAGTTATGCTTCTACCAAAAAGGCCGAAGAGGTACTGGGATTTAAGGCACAGTACGGAATCGATGATATGTGTTCATCCTGCTGGAAATGGCAGACTATGAATCCGGAAGGTCTTAAAGACTAAACAAAGGAAGATAGTATGGATAATAACAACAAGATCAGGAAGTATGTTCCGAATGCCGAGACTTCAGTCTTTGGCAATTCCGAATTTACGGATCTGTCTGCAGAGCTTGCTAAGCAGACTAAGGAACAGAAGTTAAGCACTGAACGTGAAGAAGCCTTTCAGTACGGTTTTACCAAAGAAGCTGACAAATCGCAGAAGAAGGCTAAAGCTTCCAAGAAAAGATTCAATCATAAGAAATACCGTGTTATCTTCGGAGTTATAGCTGCGCTTGTCGGTGTTTTGGTCGGTGTCGTATGCTTTGGTATTTGGTATAAAAATTATCTTTTAAGCAAGATCACTTATCAGACTACTGAGCCGGATGCTGTAATCACTATCGTTAACGAGCGCGGTGAGACAGTCCCTCTTCATGCTGTTACTCAGACTACAAGATATGAATATATTCAGGCAGAACCGGTCAAGAATTATCTTCTGATCGGAATCGACAGCAGATCGAGATACTATAACGATTCAGGCACGGGTGAGCGATCTGACGTTATCTGCGTTCTTTCAATAGACAAGACTAACGGTACTATGAAGCTTGTATCAATTCCCAGAGATGCTTATGCATTGTTCCCCGGATATGAGCACTTTTATAAGATCAACGCTTCAATGTCATGGAACGGACCAGATCTGTTGCTCGAGACTGTTGAGAGCATTTTAAGAATCGAAATCGAAGGTTATGCATATGTTAATTTCGCGCGCATGGCTGACATTGTTGATGCCGTAGGCGGTGTATATTGTAGTGTCACTCCCGGAGAAGCGAGCGATGCAAACATCTCAATAGAAGAGGTCGGAAGCTCTGACTATATATATGATTATGGTGACAGCGTATGGCTCGATGGTACACAGGCTGTTGCTTATGCCCGTGTAAGACATGTAGGTAACGGTGTTTATGAACGTCAGGAACGCCAGACAGAGGTTCTCCGAAGTATTCTTGACCAGTTTATGAATCTTTCTGCTTCAGAAAAGCTTCAGGCCATCGAAGTTGTACTTGAGTCTATTGTTACTGATATCGATCAGGAAGAAATCGAGACGATGGCTTTGGAATTCCTTCCGTCACTTACTGATCCTGAGATCCAATATCTACAGCTTCCTATCGATGGATGCTATAACGAAGGAATGTATGGTGATGAGTGGAGCATGCGTATCAACTGGAATGCCATCGTACCTTATGTTCAGGAGTTCTTTTATGGAACTACAACAGATTTTGACGAAGTCCCGATTCCCAGATATGCGCCTGATTTAGACGACTGTTATACCGATATTCCGCTTGAAGATCTGGTTCATTAGAGTTTTTGACTTTTTTTGATTTTCGTATTGACAGTCAGGAAATTAAGAATTATATTTTGTTGTGGTTAGCACTTAAGGCAATAGAGTGCTAACCACAATTTCATTGTATTGGAGGTCTTTTTTATGACAATTAAGCCCTTAGCAGATAAGGTAGTAGTAAAGAAACTTCATGCTGAAGAGACAACAAAGAGCGGAATCATCCTTTCTTCAGGCGCTCAGCAGAAGCCCCAGATCGCAGAGATCATCGCAGTAGGTCCCGGTGGAATCGTTGACGGCAATGAGATCAAGATGGAAGTTAAAGTGGGCGAGAAGGTAATCATCCGTGATTATGCCGGCACTAACGTAAAGCTTGACGGTGAAGAATACATCATCGTCCGCCAGGATGACATTGCTGCAATCGTTGAAGATTAATCAGTAAATAAATTTGGAGGCATTTATATATGGCTAAAGATATTAAGTATGCTGAAGACGCTAGAAAGTCTTTGGAAGCAGGTGTTAACAAGGTAGCTGATACAGTTAAGGTTACTCTTGGACCTAAGGGAAGAAACGTTGTTCTTGATAAGAAGTACGGCGCACCTCTCATCACAAACGATGGTGTTACGATCGCCAAGGAGATCGAGCTTGAGGACCGTTATGAGAATGCAGGCGCACAGCTTGTTAAGGAAGTTGCATCCAAGACTAATGATGTTGCAGGTGACGGTACAACAACAGCTACACTTCTTGCTCAGGCAATCATCCGTGAAGGTATGAAGAATGTTGCTGCAGGCGCTAACCCGATCATATTGAGAAAGGGTATTTCAAAGGGTGTTGATACAGCCGTTGCTGAGATTCTCGGCAAGGCTAAACAGGTTGACGGTTCTAAGGATATCGCCCGTGTTGCAGCTATCTCTGCAGGCGACGAAGAAGTTGGTAAGATGATCGCTGAGGCTATGGAAAAGGTTACAGCTGACGGCGTTATCACTGTTGAAGAGAGCAAGTCAATGCTCACAGAACTTTCTGTTGTTGAAGGTATGCAGTTCGACAGAGGTTATATCTCACCTTACATGGCAACAGACACAGATAAGATGGAGACAGTTTTCGATGAGCCGTATATCCTCATCACAGATAAGAAGATCACCAACATTCAGGATATCCTTCCTGTAATCGAGCCTCTCGCTCAGTCCGGCAAGCAGCTTGTAATCATCGCTGAGGATATCGAGGGTGACGCTCTTGCAACACTCATCGTTAACAAGCTCAGAGGCGTATTCACATGCGTTGGTGTTAAGGCACCCGGCTTCGGCGACAGAAGAAAGGCTATGCTCGAAGATATCGCTATCCTCACGGGCGGTCAGGTAATCACATCTGATCTCGGTCTCGAGCTCAAGGATACAACTCTTGACCAGCTCGGCAGAGCTCACCAGGTTAAGGTTAACAAGGACAACACTATCATCGTAGATGGTGAAGGTGAAGAGGGAGCAGTTAAGTCCCGTGTCGCTCAGATCAAAGCCCAGATTGAAGAGACAAAGTCCGATTACGACAGAGAGAAGCTTCAGGAGCGTCTTGCTAAGCTCTCCGGCGGTGTTGCTGTTATCAAGGTTGGTGCTGCTACAGAGACAGAGATGAAGGAAAGAAAGCTCCGTATCGAGGATGCTCTCAATGCTACAAAAGCTGCAGTTGAGGAAGGTATCGTTCCGGGCGGCGGAACAGCATATGTTAACGCTCTTCCTGCAATCGCAAAGCTCCTTGACGAGACAGAGGGCGACGTAAAGACTGGTGTTAAGATTGTTCTTCGTGCTCTTGAGGAACCTGTTCGCCAGATCGCTGCAAATGCAGGTCTTGACGGCAGCGTAATCTGCGAGAAGATCAAGAGCTCCACGCCCGGTACAGGTTACGATGCTCTGAACGACAAGTATGTTGATATGTTCGAAGCAGGTATCGTTGATCCTGCAAAGGTAACACGTTCTGCTCTCCAGAATGCAGCATCCGTATCTTCTACAGTACTCACAACAGAAGCTGTAGTTACGGATATTCCTGAGAAGGAAGCTCCGGCTATGCCTCAGCAGCCGATGTACTAATTCGCTCGTAATACTAATTGATAAAAATGAGAGAACCGCTTCAAATGAGGCGGTTCTCTTTTTTGTGTCACAAAATGCGGCTAATACTATGGCATATGCCGGATTATTAACCGCATTTTGTCATGTATATCATTTAAAATATGGCTGTTGATAAGGCTATAGCCGTACTTTTAGCCGTACTTTTCTCAAACATATAATAAATGTGATAAAATTACGCTGTTGTTTGAGGTGAATCATGTTACAAGACAGTTTTATAGAGACTAGTGTTAAGCGCAAAAACGGGCTTACGGAAGTTGTTTTCAATACTTTTTTGATTGCAATCGCGATAATTGCTATATTTTTTGCTTTCTTTGTGAATTACCTTATCGGTGTGAATCTTTTCTTCATTTCCGGTATCGTATCTTTCGGTATTGTTGCCGGTGTAGTAATACTGATTAAGCGCCAGAGTAAGATATATGAGATCGAGATCTCCAATGATCTTGTTGATTGTGCAACCATTCTCGGTGACAACAAGCGTGAAGAGCTTGTAAGCTTCTCTTTGAAGGATTGTGAATATATCGGTCCCGTAACGTCTGACAGATTTAACTCAGACAAAGAGCGCGCAAATATCGTTATAAAGATGACTGAGTATAAACAGTTCGATATTGATGATAATCACTGGTACTGGCTTTTTACACACGAGGGCATGAAGATCCTTATCGTATTCATGTATAAGGAAGAGATGTATCCTGTGTTCAGAAGGTATAACCCAAGAAATACAAAGCCTATGGTAATGCCACACAAGCCTAAAGAAAAGGAAAAGGAAGATGAGTGAAATCTGCAAATACAATGATGTCGATGTCTACTGCAAGGCTACTGAATGTGGTATCGGTGACAAGCTTTATTGTTCCTCTCTTATAGGTGATCTTCAGGAGGCTGCAGAAAGAAGCTCTAATGCCGTAGGTTACGGGACTTCATTTCTTAAGGATAATTCGATATGCTGGATAATCCTTAAGATGCGGCTTCATTTTAGTGAGCTTCCTAATTGGCATGAGACGTTCCGTATCAGAACATGGTCCAATTATCTGGATAAGATCTATTACGGCCGTGATTTCGAGATATACAGCAGTGACAACAGACTTATAGGACAGGCTTCTTCTGCATGGATCCTGGCTGACTGGAATACCCACAGACCCGTTATTGCTTCAAAGAGACCTGAACTTCCGCCTCCGACGATTCAGGATCCCAGGCTTGTATTCGGTGAGAAATGCCCGAAAATCTTTTTCCCGACCAGAAATGACATAGCGGATGAGACGACAAAGCCAGTGATCATTAAGTATGCTGACTATACAGAGCTTGACCGTAACAGGCATGTAAACAACTCGCGTTACACGGCATGGGCCTATGATGCGCTTTTTAAGTGCGGTTATGACGTTTCACTTATAGAAGACCTTGTTATCAACTATAACAGTGAGGTTAGAGCAGGGGAGAAGGTTGAATTGTTTATTACCCAGAATGCTGAGAAAGTTAGTGTTTTCGGATATAAGAACATAGATACCAAGGTTTTCGCCTGTGAATTGACCTTAAGACAGTCCTGATTACTCAATTCTTTTTGCCATTTATTATTATTTTTTTCTTATTTTGTTATAATAAGAGGTTGTATGTGCTTTTCTGGCTAATCTGGAGGTTACAATGATCGAGATCAACAATCTGGTGAAGAGATATGGCGATAAAAAAGCCGTTAACGGTATCTCATTCACTGTAAATGACGATGAGGTATTGGGGTTCTTAGGCCCGAATGGTGCCGGTAAAACCACTACGATGAATATCATCACCGGATATCTTTCTTCCACTTCGGGAACCGTTAAAGTCAACGGACACGATATCCTTGAAGAACCGGAGCTTGCCAAGAAGGAAATCGGTTATCTTCCTGAGAATCCGCCGCTTTATACTGATATGACTGTCAGTGAGTATCTTGATTTCATCTGTGATCTCAAGGGTGTTGCCAAGTCAAAGCGCAAGCATATGCTCGAGAGGATCATTTCTCTGGTTAAGATCTCTGATGTTACAGACAGACTCATCGGTAATCTTTCAAAGGGTTACAAACAGCGTGTAGGCATTGCACAGGCTATGGTAGGAGATCCTTCCATCCTCATTCTTGATGAACCTACGGTAGGACTCGATCCCAACCAGATCATTGAGATCAGAAAACTTATCAAGTCGCTTTCAAAATCACATTCGATCATCATCAGCTCCCATATTCTTCCTGAGATCCAGGAAATCGCAGACAGAGTTGTTATTATCAATAAAGGTAAGATTGCTGCTATCGATTCTTTGACGGATCTGTCTAAGAGACTTGCAGGACAGACCAAACTCCTGTTAACGGTTGGCGGTCCTGCCAAGGAATGTTCTGCAAAGTTACTGACTGTTTCCGGAATCTCTGCAGCTGTACCCAAGATCGTAAATAGCAATGTCAGCCAGATCGAACTTACATTAGTAGGTGAGAATACTACTGAAATAAGATCAGCTATCTTCTTCATGATGGCCAAGGAAAACTGGCCTATCCTTGAGATGCGCTCACTCGATCCTACGCTTGAGGAAGTTTTCCTTAATATTACTGCCGGAAAAAGGAGGGCTTAATAATGTACGCGATCTTTAAAAGAGAGTTCCTGTCTTATTTCAGATCTCCGGTCGGATATGTTGCAATTGCAATATTCTCATTCCTTTCCGGCTTTATTTTCTATTCGCAATATAGCACCGGTTCTGTAAATATCGGCAGTGAAGTTATATCACTCAGATCTTTTTTCGTTATCATTGTTCCTATTATCACTATGGGACTTCTTGCCGAAGATAAAAAGAGAGGCACGGACATTCTTTATTACACAACTCCTGTCAGTCTCTTTAATGTCGTTGTCGGTAAGGTCCTTGCATCCTTTGCTTTATTTGCCGTTATGTTCATTAATGTGATCATCCACATTATCGTAACTGTTGCATCCGGTGGTTCTTTTGGAGTAGGCGCCATTGGAACTATCATCGTATTTTTCTTCATGGCGTTTATGTTTATCTCCATGGGCCTTTTCGCTTCAGCCATAACTGACAATCAGATCGTATCAGCTATTGTCGCTTTCATATTTATCCTGATTTCCCAGCTTATTTCTGTAATTTCAGATTATGCAGGTACAGCAGCTTATTCGATCGTTAAAGTCCTTGGCGTTAAAGCAGAAGCAGCAACGTCATTTTCCAATGCAATCAGGAAGGGAATAGCTTGGCTTGATCCCTTTGTTAAAACACAGGATTTCCGTCTTGGTATTTTCTCAGTTTCATCTCTGATCTTCCTTGTTTCTGTCGGTGTCCTTTTTATGTATCTGACGTTCAGAGTGCTCGAAAAGAAGCGCTGGAGTCAGGCTTGACGGAGGTTGGTGATTGAATATGAGTAATAAACCCGTAGCAAATAAAAAGCAGCACGATGACAGAGCGCATAAGCTTAAGATCTATTCCATCGGTTCTATTGTTTTGTTGATTGGTATCGTTCTTGTCACTAATATTCTCTTTGACGGAATATTCGGCAAGATACTTACTTTTGATTTCTCTGATTATGGACAGAACTCCATTTCCGAGGAAAGTGAGACCTTCATTGATTCTCTTTCACCCGATACACATGTCAGGATCATCGGTTTGTTTAACAGGCCCGATAACGTATCCGGTACGCCATATCAGTACATAATCCCTTTGCTTGACGATTATGAAAAGAAGTCTGACGGTAAGATCACTGTTGAGTATTATGACCTTACAGAGAATCCTACTATCATTAACCAGCTCGATCCTTCTAATTCATATGATCTTGCTTCAAATGCGGACAATTTTGTAGTTGAGTATAATGGCAGGATAAAGATCATTACTCCGCTCGATTGTTATTCATATGATCAGGAACGTTACTATTACACCGGCACTTATTATATTACGAGCAATAACACGGAATATGTCTTCACCAATACAATTAACATGCTTACAAGCAATAATATGTGCAAAGCATATATTGTATCCGGACTAAAAGAAGAGAGCAGCTTCTATATAACCCAGATAATGAATTCCATGTCTATCAATGTTGAGGAACTGCCTTCTTCTGATAATTTCGTTATCCCTGATGATTGCGATCTGTTGATCTTAAACGGTCCCAACGCTGATATATCCGAGAAGATGTATGTTGCCATGACTGATTATGTTAAGAATGGCGGCAAGATCTTCATTGCTGTTGATTTTAATATGAAGAATGTCACTGAGAGATTTGACAGACTTAATCTTCTCGTTAACCAGATGGGCATTAATATCGATCCTGCGATGATCAATGAAAATGATCCCGGATATCAGCGAAGCGGATATACCATTGACCATACAGTTACATCAACGGATCCTTTTGCTGACTATTCAACGCTGCCGTATTTCCATGCAACTTACAGCCGTTCTATTAGTGGTTATAAAAATCCCAGTACAAGCGTTGATGTAATTCCTGTTCTTACGACCAGCAATAATGCTTCTTTGACAGAATTTGATACTAACGGTAACGCTATTGAGAGCGGTACTGATACGACAGGTCAATATTATGTTGCGATGTATTCTTCCGGCCAGAGCGCTGATTCTGCTCAGATGTTTGTATTCGGAACTGCAAATTTCTCATCTGATGAATATATTTCAGGTTATGGCATGAATGACGCTAATGTTGAATTCTTTAAGTCCTGCATCAGAAAACTTACAGGTTCCAAATCTGCATCTTCTATCAATGTTGAAGTCAAAAACGTTGATAACTTTGCGCTTGATAACACTAAAGCAACCACTTCGTCAGCAACGATGATCATGGTTATCTTTATGATCGTTATTCCGGTTATCCTGGTCGGATTGGCTGTTGTCGTCTATACAAAGAGGAAGAATCTCTGATATGAAATCCGTTAAGAATCTTATCGTTCCTGCAATTATACTCGTTGCGCTTGTAATAAGCGCAATAGTGTATTTTACTGTCGATAAGTTCAGGAATAACCAGGTTTCAGAGTCATCGGGAAGCGGAATGATCGATGTTGTTTACTTTAATCCGTCAGATATTTCCTATATTTCCGTATATAACCGTGATACAGGCCATACTGTTACCGTTAATTGTTTTTCAGATTCTGAAAGTAATACAAGTTTTGAGTATCAGGGTGATGATAAAAAGCCTACTGAGAGTTATTCACAGTCCAAACTTTCATCTTATGTATCTTTAATGGCTTCATTTTCGGGTTACGCGAAGATCTCTTCTTCAGGCAATTTTGCTGATTACGGTCTTGATAACCCTGCATATAAAATCACAATTTATGCTCTTAATGGTTCTGTTACCACGATAAGTCTTGGAAACAGAACACCTGATGCAAAATACTGTTATTTGAATGTCTCGGGTTCACAAGATATATATACTGTTGCTGCAGTGAAACTTGATGAGGCTAATGTTACTGCTTTGAGTTTCCTTGACTCCAAGGCACTTAATATCAATTTTTATGATTTGAAGACTATTCATTTTGGCAGAAAGAATGACGGATTGTCGCTTGACGCAAATGTTATTGATACTGCATCAGGTGTTTCAAAGATTGAGTTTTATAAACCTTATAACCATGGCGCAAGCCAATATTTCGACAGCATGATCAATTCCATTCTTTCTCTTGAGATATCCGAATATGTTGCTGTTACCGATAATAATCTTGCAGCTTATGGACTTGATGATCCGAATTTCCATTTTATTCTTACCACGAAAAGTGGAGATACGACCGAAATATATTTCAGCAGAAACATCAGCGGCGTATATTATGGTTACATTTCCGGAAGCGGCTATTATTTCCTTGTAAATGAGCGTCAGCTGAATGGTTTGGAACTTAAAGAAACAGTTCTTATCGATTCTTACGTCTGCTACTGTTATGTGAAAGACATAACATCCATTACCGGCACCTATGGTGATAAGTCATTCAAGTTTGAATTGGATGTTCCTGAAGGGAAGAGCATCACGTCTGACGGTGTTTATGTTACTCTTGACGGCCGTAACGCACAGATATCAGATTATTCCGGCAGATCTTACTGCTCGATCCTGTTTGAAAGCATTGCATGTATCAATATTGGCGGTATCGAAACAAATGCCAGTGTTAATACATCTTCGGGTCCTGTAGTCTCGTTTGCTTTCCGTGACAGGACTTATGTTACTACGGTTTATGATTTCTATACCAGAGACAGTGATTCGTTCTATGTTTTTAAAGATGGGGAATATACCGGTTTTTACGTATATTCCAGAGAATTGTTTAATGACGGCGGCACTGATACTTACAGTTATGGCTGCTGGAGAGCATATGAGCTTTTAAACGAAGCCATTTCCGGAAACGTTAACGGCATCTATGATCTGTCGAAAGAAGTATAAGATGAAGAATAAAACTAAGAAAACTGAAAAGCCGGTTATAAAGAATGATTCGAAGCCTTCTGAAAAGAAAAAAGAAGGCGGTATTTCGCAGTCCATGATCCGTAAGGGTCTTACGATAGCTGTTATGATCTTTGCTGCGCTGTTGATCATCAGCATAGGTCTTATTTTCGTTGTATCCCAAAAGATCGATTCTATGTCAGGTGCTGATGCACAGATCAAGCTCTCGGCTCAGGGCGGTTTCTCATGCGAGTATTCTGAAGCACAGAAACTTTATCCTTACGCAGACGGTGTTATTAAGATAACATCTGAACGTATTGCTTATCTCAACCTTTCAGGTACCGAAGTTTTCGCACAAGCAGTATCTTATCAGAACCCGCAGTGTGTTACTTTCGGCGAGTATGTAGCCGTATTTGACCGAGATGGATATAACTTTACCGTTCTTGACAGGGATGGTGTATGGTACAGCAAACCTACGCAAAATCCGGTTAAGTCCGTTCAGATGTCTGAAGACGGCTTTACTGCCGTTATCTGCGGAAGTGAAGAGTCTTTCGGTGAAGTTGTTGTTTATGATAAGAGCGGAAATCAGATAGCCGTATGGACATCTTATAATTCAGGTTTCCCGGTCTGCTGCACATTTAATGCTGATTCATCTCTTATTGCCGTATCCACGATAAATACCAGTGGTGCCGTTATTGTTCCTTATATCAGAGTTTTCTCTATCGAGAAGACTAATAAGGGTTACGAAGTTGATGACTATGCGGTATATACCACTGAAGACAATGTAATCTTTGCTTCGATCTGCTATGTCGGCAATAAGCTCTGCTGTTTTACGTCAAATGGCTTCTACGAAGTTAAAGATGATACTCTTGCAAGGATGGATACACCTTTTTCAGCCATCGGTTATGTTAAAAAGGTCGGAAATAATCTCTTCGTTACTTATTCCGACGGTGTCAGCCAGCTTAACAGGCTTGCGGTAATTAATTCTTCAGACAGTATTATCTATGATTCCGATATCGGAACCAACATCATCTGCGTTGCCCAGGGAGACGGCTATTATGCCATCAGCGTTGATAAGAGAGTATTTGTATATAACACATCGGGTGTTATCACCAACGATTATGTCGTTGATGAAGATATCATCAGAATGAATTTCCTTTCAGGCAATAAGCTCTGCGTTGTTTCAACAAGCGGTGTTCATACGATAACCTGAGGTCAGTTATGGAATTGGAAGTAAAGCTCAGTTTTGACAGCAAGGATAAATTATACGGTCTGGCAGTTTCGGACGAATTCACGGAATATTGCACAGATGCTGTTAAGCCTGAGTCCGTACTTCTTGAAAATACTTACATTGATACTCCCGGCATGGACATAACAAAACGCGGCGGTATGATCAGAGTCAGACATTATAAGGGTTCTGAAGAAGATTTCTATGAATTCACCGTAAAGTATGGCGGAGGAGTAACGGAAGGTTTCCACAAGCGTTATGAGTGGAATGCCAGAAGTGAAGACGATCAGTTCTCCCTTGAGCGTTTTAAGTCTCTGATTACCACTGACAGTGATCCTTCGGATATGCTGTCTGAAGTCTTCTGCGGCATAAAAGATGAAGCTCTTAAGCCCATATGTTCCAATTCTTTTAACAGGACCATATATAATCTTGCTTTTGCTGATAGTACTATAGAAGCATGTTTTGACTATGGTCTGATAACTAATTCAGACGGTTCCAAAACTGACGAGATATGTGAACTTGAACTGGAATTAAAATCAGGTGAACCTGCTGATATTGATCAGCTTGCGAAAATAATATCCGGTAAGACAGGCTGTGTTCCGCTTGATAATACCAAGTACGGACGAACATTAAAGTTAGCAATGGGAACTGATCATGAGTAATAACATCTACGATTGTCTGATAATTGGAGGAGGTGCTGCAGGTCTTTACTGTGCAGCCAGGCTTGCCAGGGCTGCATTTGCCGGTAAGAAGGTCCTTATTCTTGAAGGCGGCAGCAGAGTAGGCAAGAAGCTTGCCCTTACAGGAAGCGGCAGATGTAATCTTTCAAATTCCGCAATAGAGATCTCAAAGTACAACACTGACGATATTTTTAAACTTGAAAAATGTCTTAACAGATACGGATATCTTGAGACTGCTGATTTCTATGAAAATGTTCTCGGCGTAGTTCTTGAACAGAAAGGTACTCTTATTTATCCCTCTACTTTAAAGAGTTCCACCGTTGTCGACGCTTTAAGGTTCTATCTTGAAGATTTCCATATTGAAACTGTCTTCAAAGAACATGTTGCTTCAATTGTAAAAAACAAATTTTTCGAAGTGACAACTGATTCCGATGAGACTTATCTGGCTAAGAATGTAGTCATAGCAACCGGCGGAATCACATATCCTTCAACCGGATCCAACGGTGATGTCGTAAATATCATGGAAGGCATGGCAGACGATTCTTTCTTCGTTCCTTTCAGACCGGCGCTTACATCTCTTACATCAGACACGCCCGGTATCAAGGCTCTTGCAGGTATCAGGTGCAGAGGCGACGTTAAGATCTTAAACAGCGACGGGATCATAAAAGCACAGTCTGAGGGTGAGATCCTTTTTACCAAAGAAGGCGGTATCTCCGGCATATGTGTAATGGATGTTTCTGACAGTGTCGTTCAGCTCATAGATGAAGGTGAGACTGATATTAAGGCTGTACTTAATCTTACCGGCAAATCAGCAGGTGAGATCTGCCAGATGATATATATCAGGCGTCAGATGTATGCTCACAGAAACTGTGCTGATGCATTATCCGGCATGCTCTTACGAAATATAACTGATTTCGTAATGAAGAGCATGGGATTGAAGTGCGATAAGATGACTCTCCGCGAGCTCGACGATAAGAAGATAGCCAAACTTTCTAATCTCTTATGCGCTTTCCCCGTAAGTGTTACGGGTTATGGAGATGCTGATAAGGCACAGGTCTCATCAGGCGGATTCAAGCTCTCCAAATTAGATGATAACTTGCAGGTCAAAAACTGCCCCGGGCTTTATATCATCGGTGAGGCAGTTAACGTAAACGGAATCTGCGGAGGTTACAACCTGCAGTGGGCTTGGACTTCGGCAGCTCTTGCCGCGGAAGGTATATCTCAGAATGTTTGAGATAAAAGTTAAACCTGAAATTTTAAAAGACAAAAACGTCTTATTCAAAAATCCTGATTCGGTCCTGATAGTAAAAGAGATCAAAAAGTCAGGCAATAAAGCCATGCGGGCTGGTCTTAAAGAGCTTGAAGAAGGAAATAAAGTTCTTGATATCACCAAGAAGTTTATTGATGCCAGACACGGCAAAGTGTTTATCAATTACAGGTTTGATTTTATCCTGCCTGAATCAAGAAAAACAAGGTCAGAAGAGATCGATTCTACTGGACTCCCTTATATTGATGATTTTGATGGTACTAAAGAATTTAAACGTCCTGTAGTTGTAGGCACAGGCCCTGCAGGACTTTATGCAGCTCTCATCCTTGCAAAATACGGGTTAAGACCGATCGTTCTTGAACGTGGTCCGGAAATGTGTCAGAGAGTTAAAGACACAGACGCATTTAAGCAGGGAAAAGGCACTGTAAAACCAAATTCAAATATACAGTTTGGCGAGGGCGGAGCCGGAACCTTTTCTGACGGTAAACTATACTCAGGTATAAGTTCAGGTCTCAAGGACTTTGTACTGCAGTCCATGATAGCTCATGGAGCACCTTCAGACATTATGTACGATGCTCATCCGCATATTGGTACTGACAGATTGAGGAAAGTTGTTACAAGTGTCAGGGAAGACATTATCGCTTTAGGCGGTGAAGTAAGATTTAATACTCTTTTTCTCGGCTATAAGACATCAAAAGGCAGGCTTAACAGTATCACCGTTGAATCAGATGACGGAACATATGAAATACCTTGTGAAAAGCTTATACTTGCGGTCGGCCACTCTAGCAGGGATACATTCAGGGCTCTTAACAGACTTGGAATGGATATGCAGTCCAAACCTTTCTCTGTTGGCGTTAGAATAGAGCATCTGCGTTCTGATATTGATATATCCCAATTCGGATTTGATTCGGCTTTTTCGCCTGATGTTACTCCGGCGATCTATAAGCTTTCTTGCGATACAAAAACAGGCCGTAAACTCTATACTTTTTGTATGTGTCCGGGCGGCGAAGTCGTTGCTGCCCAAAGTGACAGCAGAAGTGTCTGTACTAATGGTATGAGTTTCCGCGCCCGTGACTTAGAGAATTCAAATAGTGCGATCCTCGTTCCTGTTGACAGCAATGATTATGGTGATGGTGTTCTAGACGGAATAAAATTCCAGGAAGAACTTGAACATAAAGCGTTTATTGCAGGTGGCAGTACCGGCAAAGCGCCTTCAGTCAGATACGGAGATTTAATCAAGAACAGCATTACAACAGAATTCGGTAAGGTAAAACCTTCGTTTATGCCGGGCGTTGCCTGTGGTGATCTGTCTGAAGTTTTCCCTGAAGTAATTTTGGATACGATTAAAGATGGCGTAAATGTAATGGGCAGAAAGATCAAAGGTTTTGATGATCCTGATGCGGTTTTAACAGCTGTTGAAGCCAGAAGTTCTTCTCCGGTAAGGCTCGTAAGAGATCCTGAATCACTTCAGAGCACTTCAGTTGAAGGTATTTATCCGTGTGGCGAAGGTGCCGGTTATGCGGGTGGTATCATGTCATCTGCGATCGACGGCATAAAATGCGCCAATAAACTTGCCGATTCTTTGCTTAACTGTTCGAAAACTTGAATATCAATGTCGTTTTAGCGATTTTAGCGATAAAATCAAAACCATAAAAGCAGGAGGTGTTCATTTATGAATCAGGAAAAAAATACAGCTGTTGTAACAGTTTTGGGAAGGGACAGAGTCGGTATCATCGCTGACGTTTCAAGACTTCTTGCAGACTATGGAATCAACATCAAAGACATATCTCAGACTATCCTTGATGACATCTTTACGATGGTAATGATGGTTGATCTTAAAGACGTAGTTATTGAAGAATCAGACATCTCGGAAAAACTCGGTGAACTCGGCAAAAAGCTCGGTGTACAGATCACGATACAGCACACGGGCCTTTTCAATGCCATGCATACAATCTGATTATTTAAGAGGTTTATATGATTAACGATCGCGAAATAATTGAAACGATGCAGATGTTCAATGATCAGCATCTCGATATCCGTACTATTACCATGGGTATCTCGCTTATGGACTGCGCTGCACCGACGGTTGAGGAATCCTGCAACAGGATCTACGATAAGATCTGCAAATACGCAGGAAAGCTTGTCGAGACAGGTGAGCTCATTAGCAAAAAGTATGGTATTCCGATAATTCATAAGAGAATATCCGTAACCCCTATCTCTATTGTTGCTTCAGCATGCAGAGCAAAGGACTATACGCCTTTCGCACAGGTGTTGGACAAAGCTGCAAGAACTTGTGGCGTTAACTTCATCGGCGGTTTCTCGGCACTTGTTCAGAAGGGATATACAAATTCAGACAAGGTCTTAATCGAATCCATTCCTGATGCGCTCGCAGCAACAGAACTCGTATGTTCATCAGTTAATGTTGCTTCAACAAGGACAGGTATCAACATGGATGCTGTCCGCGACATGGGATTAGTCATCAAGAAGACTGCTGAAGCAACTAAAGAATCAGGTGCTCTGGGCTGTGCAAAGCTCGTTGTTTTCGCTAACGCACCTGAAGATAATCCGTTTATGGCAGGAGCTTTTTTAGGCCCCGGCGAACCTGAATGCGTCATAAATGTCGGTATTTCAGGTCCGGGTGTTGTAAAGCACGCTCTTGAAGGCGTCAGAGGCAGGGACTTTGGTACCGTTGCAGAGACCATTAAGAAAGCAGCATTCAAGATCACCAGAGTAGGTGAACTTGTTGCCAGGGAAGCTTCTGAGAGATTAAGAGTTCCTTTTGGAATAATCGACCTCTCACTTGCTCCGACACCTGCAGTCGGTGACTCAGTCGCAAGACTTTTGGAAGAATTCGGACTTGAGACATGCGGTACATGGGGTACGACTGCTGCTCTCGCCATGCTTAATGACGCAGTTAAGAAGGGCGGAATCATGGCATCTTCTTATGTCGGCGGTCTTTCCGGAGCATTCATTCCGGTCTCCGAAGATGAAGGCATGATCGCTGCTGCAAGATCAGGTTCTCTGAAGCTCGAAAAACTTGAAGCCATGACCTGCGTTTGCTCCGTAGGTCTTGACATGATCGCTGTTCCCGGTGACACGACTGCCGAGACGATCTCCGGCATCATCGCTGACGAGATGGCAGTTGGTACATTCAATAACAAGACAACAGCCGTAAGACTTATTCCTGTTCCCGGTAAAAATGTCGGTGACAGCGTTGAATTCGGCGGCCTTTTGGGAACTGCTCCCATTATGGATGTTAACCGTGCTTCTTGTGCTGATTTTATCCACAGAGGCGGAAGGATTCCTGCACCGATCCATTCAATGCGTAACTGATCTTTATGAAGAAGGACAAAGACATCATCCAGGCAGATCCGGAAGCGGTTGAATCTTCTGAACCTCAGAAGACCAAATTCAGGCATTTCTGGGATTATGTAACCGATTACAAGCGTAAAACGGTTGCTCTGGCTTTGCCGTCAATAGCCTTCGATATCGTTTATTCGATATTTCTTTTTACGATGGCTGTTCTTAAATTTTCTTTCTGGCTTTTCGTAATGTCCTTTTATCATGTTCTTCTTTACATGCTCAGAATCAATGTTTTATATAGAGCAGGCAGGGGAGCGATCTTCAAAGGCAAAAGATTCAGCGAGAGAGTAAATTACCGCAAGTTTTCAAGAAACCTCATTCTGCTTGATGCAGTTTTCGCATATGCTGTTTATCTTATAGTCAAAGGTAATGTAACACACGACTATCCGGGCATTCTTGTATATGCTTATGGTGTCTATGTTGCATATAAAGTTACTCTTGCGTTGATCAATTTGTTTAAGGCACATAAGCACAAATCACTTACTGCACTGTCTTTAAGAAAGATCGGTATTGTTGATGCGATGGTTTCATCACTTGCTCTTATGTGGGCGTTTTCTCACAGGGATGAAGGTCAGCTGTCAGATTTTGCCAGAATGATCGAAAAATACAGCGGCATTGTTGTTGTAGCAATTATCTTCATAATGGGTTTTGCGGGATTGATAACCTGCATTAAGCTTAAAGCTAAGGAAAAGAAAGAACGGAAAGAAGGAAATACATAAATGTGGTTTGAAGAAGCAGTTTTTTATCAGATCTATCCCTTGGGATTCTGCGGAGCACCTTTTGAGAACGACGGCAAGCCTGTATCAAGGATCTTAAAGGTCTTAGACTGGATCCCCCACATGAAAAAACTGGGAATCAATGCTATTTATTTTTCTCCTGTATTCGAATCGGATACACACGGATATAACACCAGAGATTACGGCCTTATAGATACGAGACTCGGTACGAATGATGATTTCAAAAAGGTTGTATCAAAGCTTCATAAAGAGGGAATCAAGGTAGTTCTGGACGGCGTGTTCAATCACGTCGGCAGAGGTTTCTGGGCTTTTAAGGATGTTCAGGAAAAGAAGTGGGATTCTCCTTATAAAGACTGGTTTCATCTTTCTTTTGACGGCAATTCAAACTATAACGACGGTTTCTGGTATGAAGGCTGGGAAGGCAATTACGACCTGGTTAAGCTCAATCTCAGAAACCCTGCAGTTATCGACCACATCCTCGATAAAGTAAACTATTGGATCGATTTCTTCGATATAGACGGATTAAGACTTGATGTTGCGTATTGTCTTGACCATGAATTCTTAAGACGACTCCGTGAATTTACAGATTCCAAGAAGAATGAATTCTTCCTTCTGGGTGAGGTCCTTCATGGCGAATATGGAAGAATGCTTAATGAAATGCATCTGCATTCACTTACAAACTATCAGTGTTACAAGGGAATCTATTCTTCCTTTAATTCAGCCAACATGTTTGAGATCATGCATTCTCTCATGAGACTCTTCGGACCGGAAGACTGGACAGTCTGCAGGGGAGCGCATCTTCTCTCATTTGCAGATAACCACGATGTTACGAGGATCGCTTCTATCCTGAACGACGAGAGATGCCTGCCTCTGGTTTATACATTAGTATTTACAATGCCCGGTATTCCTTGTGTTTACTATGGTTCCGAGTGGGGAGCAAAGGCCAGAAAGGAAGATGGCGACCCGGCATTAAGGGCTTGCTTTGAGAAGCCTGAATGGAACGGACTTACTGATCACATCGCTAAATTATCCGAAGTCAAGAAGAATTCCAATGCTCTTAATTATGGCGGTCTCCGAATCGTTGTTCTGACAAATAAGCAATGTATCTTCGAGCGTAATTCCGGCGATCAGCGTGTCATGGTTGCTATCAATATGGATTCCAATCCATATACGGCTCATTTTGATGCGGGATGCGGTCAGGCAAAAGAACTCATATCAGGTAATATTCATGACTTCGGCGGAGGCTCAACATTACAGCCGTTCTCGTCAGAGATATGGTTAATGGAAAGATGATAATGGATTCTGAAAGACCATCACAGATTACAGATAACCGATTAAGGTTTGATTCCTTTTCCGGTAGCGATGAGCCTTTGTTTCAATCGAAAAAACAGCGTCTTCCGGCTATGGGCTGGAACAGCTGGAATGCTTTCGGCAGTGGCAACACCGAAGAACTGACTAAGGCTATGATCGCCAAAATCAAGGAATTAGGTCTTGATGATTTCGGTTATAAGTATGTAGTTCTTGATGACGGATGCTACCGTCCTGAAAGAGTTAATGACCATCTTGAATCTGATCCTGTTAAATTCCCGTCAGGCTTTAAGGCAATGGCTGATACTGTACATGCTGCTGGTCTTAAGTTCGGTATGTATAACGATATAGGAACAAAGCTCTGTTCCGGTGCTGAAGTAGGAATATATAAACACGAGAAGATAGACTGTGAAGACTACATCAATTGGGATATTGATTTCATTAAAGTCGATAACTGCTATTACATGTGGGATAACGCAACATTTGCTGATCCTGAGAATGCCATATATTCATATGCTCCAAATATAAGATCAATAACTGTAGCCGGTTCAACTTATTCGGCCGTAAACGATGCAGATATCACCGGAACACGTGCTTCTGTAAAAGATGACTACGTAACCTTTATCGGTACATTTGACGGTACTGCTCCTGATCACAGTCCTGTCGGTAACAAAAGCAGTGAACTGGTATTTGAAGTAGAGACAGATGAAACGGGTATATATGAGCTAGTCGTATCATATGGTACAGGTAAAGAAGAGGGTGTGGGCAGATGGCTTCAGATTGCAGTAAATAGCGATGTCGTTTTCGATGACATGCTGCCTGAGACCGAATCTCCTGAATCATTTACAGATTCCGATCCCATAAAATTAGAGCTTGTTTCCGGATTCAATAAGATAAGGATAATGAATCACAGAAGACAGGAGAATACCCTCAATTCTTATACGGAGATCCGTAAGGAACTTGAGAACTTCGGTAAAGACAGAGACATAGTATTCTCGATATGTGAATGGGGTAAGACCCAGCCGCAGAACTGGGGACACCTGGTAGGTGATTCATGGCGGATATTAAATGACATCACATTTCAGGTCGGTGCTGATGGTAATAACGGTACAGCTGCATGGGAGAGCGACTACACTACATCCATTACTTCGCAGTATAACAAAGCAGTAATAATGGATGAGTTTGCAGGTCTGGACAAAGGATGGAACGATCCCGACATGCTCGTCATCGGCATGGATGGTATAATTGAGACCATGTGTAAATCCCATATGGCCATGTGGTGCATGATGAATTCACCGCTCATGCTCGGTATGGATCTAAGACGCGTAAACAAAGGCGACTGGATGTATAACCTAATCACAAACGAAGATCTTATCGCGTTAGATCAGGACATGCTCGGAATTCAGGCTAAGCGTATCTTTACGACCTTTAACTGTGACGATCCTTCAACAGAATATATCAGGGATAACAACAGGGTAGACGTTCTTGCAAAGCCTCTTAGCAACGGAGATATAGCGCTTGCTATTTTTAATCTGAAATCTGAAGAACATACGGATAAAATCATTGTTACTGTTGATCAGATCATTAGTGCTATCGGTAATAAGATGAAGAAGTCAGCATCTGACAGATTTAAGAATGCTTCTACTTATCAATTGAAAGATCTTTTCTCCAAAGAATGCACAGACACTTCTGAGAAGAACTTTTCAATTGATTCCATTTCTGCCTGTGACTGTGTGGTCTACAGGATCTCACCGGTTGCATGACACGTGAAAAGTTCATTAAAAGACTTCTTGAAGTTTTCGGAGAAGATACCGGAGATGTCTTTTCGAATGGCCTTGAAAACGGATGGCTTGAATTTGAAGATAAGTTATACCATGAAGATGAAATAAACAGAAAGAATATTGCCCGTATAATTCACATGTATCTTCTGACGGTGAAGGGTATTTCCGATCTACAGGATATCAGCAAAGCAAGTGAACTTCGTGATCTTTACGACTGCAGAATTTGTGCTAATCATATTGCTCAAGTTTATTTGAGGGATATAATGAGTGCGAAAGAATTATCTGTAAACGGCGGATTTCTATGGTTCGATCTTAACGGTGAAGATGACTCTGCCGCAATAGAAGATTATCTTATCCGCGCTTATGGAATTACAATGAATGCTCAATAGGGAAGATATAATGGCAAAGAAAAAGTCATTAAAAGCTGTAATAGTTATTCTGATATCTCTTGTAGTGCTTGCAGCACTATGGATAGGTGTATCACTCGGACTTTACGCAATATATTTCGGAAGAAGGTTTGAGACTAACAAGGCATTCATGTATCATTATGAATCCTTTGAAGGTCTTGAACGTACAAGATATGAGTTTACTTCCGATAAAGGTCAGAACATTGTCGGATATATGTATTCATCCGGCTCTGATCAGAAAGCAATAATCGTATTTGCTCACGGTTATGGTGAAGGCGGACATAACTCCTATATGCCTGCCATTAACTATTTCGCCCAGAACGGATTTTATGTTTTCGCTTACGACGCCACCGGAAATGATGAGAGCGGCGGAAAAGGGATAGGAGGCGTTCCCCAGGGTGTAATCGATCTGGATTATGCAATATCATTTGTAGAAGGCAGCGGTAATTTCCCTGATCTTCCGATAGGCCTTTTCGGTCACAGCTGGGGAGGTTATTCTGTTTCCAATGTGCTTACATATCACCCGGAAGTGGAAACTGTTATTGAATGCTCAGGCCCTAACAGTTCAAGTGACCTTGTTGAAGGCGGAGGCACGAAGATGATAGGACCAGTCGTAAAAGTTTTAATGCCGGTAATTAAAGTTTATGAGCGTGCCAAATATGGGGAATATGCGGCCAATAGTGCGCTTATCGGATTTGCTTCAACTGATGCCGAGATCATGGTCGTTCACAGCAGTGATGATAATATTGTTCCTATCGAATATGGTTATGACATTTATTACGATGCTTTCAATGATGATCCGAGATTTACTTTCATAAGACTTGAAGGAAAAGGCCATAATCAGTTTTTGAATGTAGATCAAAACAAGGATCTATACGAATCTTTTGTTGCGTTCTACGATAAATATTTGTTCTGAAAAGCGGCCAAATGGCGTCATTATAGGTGCAAATCCTTTAAAATAGCCACAAAAATAATAGTTTCTGCCTAAAACAGTATATATAATTATTTGTACTATCACAGGTTCTTTGAATCAAAAACAAGACTTATGAGGAGACAAATGATGAGTATTACAAAAAAGCTTATGTCTTTTTCGTTGGCACTCTTTATTGCATTTGGTGTTTTGTTAAGCCCTGTCTTTGCCAATAAGAGTAACGCTGCTACGAGAACAGAATACACAGGAGTTGGCGTAATAGATGATTTCCTTAATGATCCCAGATGGTCTGAAGGAAATGAATGGACCAACAGTACAAGATCAAAACTTGCATCAGGCAGCGGTACAGGCTGCTATGCTTATGTAGCTGACTATGCTGCTTATTGCTTTAATACAAGCCCTACGAGCGGTGATGCTTTCTATGATATCAACGAGATAACTGTTGGTGACGTTATATCGGTAGGTAATCCCACTACATGGTCAGCATCTCACTGGTTCATCGTTATCAAGCGTGAGGGAAATGTTCTTACGATAGCCGAAGGTAATGCAATGGACCAGGTATTAATGTCCAGAGATTTCACGATCCTCGCTGATGAGAACAGATTTGACGGTGACAGAGCTGAGAGAAGATTCCTCACCGGATATCACTTCCTCGAATCTTCTTACGGCTGGAAATTAACAGGTGACGGCTGGGTATTCTATGATGCATCAGATTCCAGATTAACAGGCTGGCAGGGTGTTGACGGCGGTTACTATTATTTCAATTCTGAAGGTATCATGCAGACCGGCTGGCTTTACTATAACGACAACTGGTACTATCTTGAAAGTTCCGGAAACATGCATACAGGCTGGATCTACGATGACGCGTGGTACTATCTCTATTCTGACGGTAAGATGGCAACAGGTTTCATAGAAGACGGCGGATATAAGTATTACCTCTCATCTTCAGGTGCCATGGTTACCGGCTGGCGTTATATTGACGGCTTGTGGTATTACTTCACTGGAAGCGGCAATGCTGTTACCGGCTGGTTATATGACTATGACTACGGTGAGTGGTATTACCTTTATAGCGGCGGCGATATGGCAACCGGCTGGATCGAAGTTAACGGTGTCTGGTATTATTTGAATTCTTCCGGTGCTATGGAAACAGGCTGGGTTTATTTAGACGGCTACTGGTATTACTTTAACGATTCAGGTGCAATGGAGACCGGCTGGATCTATACAGGCGGATATTGGTATTATCTCTATTCAGACGGTAAGATGGCAGCTGATACATATGTTGACATTTATTATGTAGATCCAAGCGGTGCCTGGGTAGAATAAAAACAAATATGTCTTAAAACAAAAGGGGTTGTCTTAAGTGACAACCTCTTTTAAATTGCTTATATTTTCGAAAAGTGATACTTAAAGATTCTCAAGGTAATTCTTTACTGTCTCAGGAGCCGGACCGCCAATAAGGCTTCTGCCTTCAACGCAGGTCTTAAGGGAAATCGCATCATAGACATCTTCTTCAAAAGCAGGGGAGAATTCCTTAAGCTTATCAAGTGAAACATCAAGTAATGAGATACCATTCTCGATGCAGTAATGAACGAGCTTTCCTGAAATTGCGTGAGTCTCACGGAAAGGGAGACCTTTCTTTACAAGATAGTCAGCAAGATCAGTAGCGTTTGTGAATCCGCCAAGTGCGGCTGCTTCCATATTATCCTTGCGTATGGTCATTGTCTTGATCATGCCTGTGAAGGGAGGTAGTACAGCCTTGATAGTATCGATGCAGTCAAACATTGCTTCCTGAACTTCCTGCATGTCTTTGTTATATGTAAGGGGAAGTCCCTTCATGATAACTAGAAGTGAGATAAGGTCACCGTAAACACGTCCTGTCTTACCACGTGTAAGCTCAGCTACGTCAGGATTCTTCTTCTGGGGCATCATCGATGAACCGGTAGAATAAGCATCATCCAACTCATAGAACTTGAATTCCTGTGAAGCGTAGAGGATAATCTCCTCGCTCATACGGGAAAGGTGCATCATGAGGATAGAGCATGCAGAAGCAAACTCAATGGCAAAATCCCTGTCTGCTACACCGTCAAGTGAGCAGAGTGTAACTCCGTTCATACCAAGCTGCTCAGCAACAAAAGAACGGTCTAAAGGATATGTCGTTCCGGCAAGTGCACCGCTTCCCAAAGGAGAAATGTTTGCACGATCCTTAGCTTCATTGATTCTGTCGATGTCTCTCTTGAACATCTCGATATAAGCGGAAAGATAGTGGGCATAAGTAATAGGCTGTGCTCTCTGGAGATGGGTATAACCGGGCATGTATGTCTCGGTATTAGCCTTAGCTATCTCAACTAATGTATCAAGAAGGCCATCTAACAATTCAATGATCTCTCCGGCTTCATCAACCATATAAAGACGCTGGTCCAAAGCAACCTGGTCATTTCTTGAACGGCCGGTATGAAGACGCTTGCCTGCATCACCTATACGGTTTGTGAGTTCTTCTTCGATAAACATGTGGATATCTTCAGCATCTGAATCGAATGTCAGTTTGCCGGATTCGATATCTTCCTTGATGGAAAGAAGTCCGCTCTTTATATCATCCGCATCCTTCTGTGAAATAACGCCCTGCTTGGCAAGCATCTGTGAATGAGCAATGGAACCTTCAATGTCCTGGCTGTACATCTTACAGTCAAAGGGAAGGGAAGAGTTGTAATCGTTTACTTCTTTGTCGGTTGCTTTCTCAAAGCGTCCGGCCCACATTTTCTTTGCCATATATTTACTCCTTTACATAATCAGGGTCGATCCTGATCATTTCTGATAAAGCTTTATTCCTGTAATTCAGATCCTCACGTAGAGTGAAGCCCTGAGATTCCCAGAATTTATTACCGCCTTCGTTTTTCTTGAAAGCAACCAGAAGAACTTTATTGATTCCTTCAGCCTTTAAAGCTTCCAAAGCAAGATCTACGAGCTTTTTGCCGATACCTGATCTTCTGTAATCAGGTGACACGCACGCATGTTGTATGATGCCGCGCCTTCCGTCATGACCACATAATATCACACCAACGACTTTTTCATCGCAAACTGCAACGAAAGAAGTTGAAGGATTGCGTTTGAGGTATTTTTCTATGCCTTCTTTGGAATCATCCTTGTTATTAAGGCCATTGCCGCATTTAATCCAAAGATCATAAGCCTGTGTGTAATCTTCGATAGTCATTAACCTGTATTCGATATTCATGTACAGCACGCCTCACATTCTTTGTTTTCATTGCAGATCCACTGGCACATACCGCATCCGAAGTTTTCGTTCGGACGCTTGAAGAAGCCGAATTTCTCATAGAATTCTTCTTTTCCTTTTGCTGCTACAAGTGTAACCATAACCTTGTAATCAGGCTTCAGCCAGCTGTTAATGGTAGTCATTATTTTCTCCATTATCATTCTGCCGTAGCCTGAACCCTGGAATTCGGGAAGAACGATCACATCAGCTATATATACAACATATCCGTGATCCCAGATAACACGTCCGAGAGCAATCGCTTTTCCTTCTTTCCGCAAGCAGAAGATATATGAATTCTTAAGCCCCTGTTCGGCCTGTTCAATTGGAAAAGCAGACCACCCTACGGCCTGGCGGAAGTCAATATATTCTTGAGGTGTAATGTAGTCTGTAAAAAGTACGTTCATATGAATAACCTTAGATGCTATAACAATGAATAAAAAAGGGCTGCCTCGATCAGAGACAGCCCTCAGAAATCTTAGTTAAGAATCAGAGTAAACCGTTCTTCTGCTTCATCTTGGCATTAACTTTCATAGGGAGACCGAAGCAGTTGATGAATCCGCCTGCATCAGCCTGGTTGTAAACGTCATCAGCCTCGAAAGTAGCGATCTCAGGATCGTAAAGAGAGAAGGGTGATGTTGTGCCTGCAGGTGTGCAGTTGCCCTTATAGAGCTTCATCTTAACTTCACCGGTAACAACTTCCTGTGTCTTATCAACGAAAGCTGACAGAGCCTCACGGAGAGGGTGGAACCACTGACCATAGTAAACGAGTTCAGCGAACTTCTGGGCAACGAGATCCTTATAGTGGATAGTATCACGCTCAACTGTGAGGAGCTCGAGTTCTCTGTGAGCTGCGAAAAGAAGTGTTCCGCCGGGAGTCTCATAAACGCCACGGCTCTTCATGCCGACAAGACGGTTCTCAACGATATCAGCGATACCAACGCCGTTAGCGCCTGCAACCTTATTGCAGTATCTCAGGAGATCAGCAGGGCCCATCTTCTGGCCGTCTACTTCAACCGGGATACCCTTCTCGAACTTGATAGTTACATATGTAGGAGTATCAGGTGCCTTCTCAGGTGATACCATGAGTTCAAGGATCTTATCGAGGTTAGGCTCATTTGCAGGATCCTCGAGATCCATACCCTCATGAGAGAGGTGCCAAAGGTTCTCATCCTTAGAATAGTTGTTTTCCTTTGTAACAGGAACTTCGATGCCACGAGCCTGAGCGTAATCGATCTCTTCGTCACGTGACTTGATGTCCCAGATTCTCCAGGGAGCAAGGATCTTCATATCAGGATCGAGAGCCTTGATGGAAAGCTCAAATCTTACCTGGTCGTTGCCCTTACCTGTGCAGCCGTGAACGATTGTTGTGCATCCGTTAGCGTGTGCTGCTTCAACGAAGTGCTTAGCGATAACAGGACGTGCCATTGATGTACCGAGGAGGTATTTGCCCTCGTAAACTGCATTAGCCTTGAGTGTAGGGTAGACGAAGTCTGCTACGAACTCATCAGTAATGTCTTCGATAATGCACTTGATAGCGCCGCACTTAAGTGCTTTCTTCTCAAGATAGTCGTGATCTACACCAACGCCAACTTCTCCGCAGTAAGCTACGACTTCGCAGTCATAGTGCTCAAGAAGCCACGGGATGATGATAGAAGTATCAAGTCCGCCGGAATAAGCCAGTAAGAATTTTTCTTTTGCCATAAGGCACCTCCGATTTATGAATATTTATGCATAACTTTGTATAAACTTCGCATATCATACACTTGACTGCCATTTAAGTCAACACAAAAATTTTAATAACGTCGCTATAATAAAACAAGTAAGAAAAATATTTATTTTTTTGTGCATGTTTTTATACCTATCATTTTGTAAAAGCGGGGGCTTTTGTATAAAATCATATGTGGCATTATATGCATGAATAATTCTCAAGGGGACTTTGATACCAATGGCTTATCCGTTGATGGAACATCTTACCGGTAACGGCTTTTTATTTTGCGGCAAATATTACAGAGTAAGTTCAGAGCTTTGCGAGTCTCTCCAGAAACCCGTAGATATAAGAACATACTATGAGACCATCCGTGTAAAAGACGGAGTCCTTTTGTTTGCAGAAGATCATCTTGCAAGACTTGTTAAATCAGTTAAGGGCCTGGAAGACTTTCCAGTTGATACTTCCAAGATCCTGGAAGAGAGCTACAGCTTTGTCGATCTCGAAAAGATCACAGACGGTTCGATCAGAATCGTACTTACAAAAGAAAGTCTTCTTATACATCAGGCTGACATTACATTGCCCGGCAAAGAGCTTTTCGAGCAGGGAATAAATACAAGCCTTCTTAACTGGGAACGCAAGACTCCCAATCTTAAGATCTTCAGGGGCGATTACAAGACAACAGTTAATGAGAAGTTCAAAAAGGAAAACTCCCACGGACTTCCTTTTGAGCTTGTGCTTGCTGATAACGAAGGCAAATTGTATGAAGGATCAATGTCCAATCTGTTCGTCATCAGAGACGGTCAGGTGTATTCGGCTCCGGACAATAAGATACTTATTGGAATTACACGTAAAAGAGTCATGGAATCTCTTAACAGGTCAGGACTTGAACTTCAGATCGGCACATTCAGACCTGAAGAACTCGATCCTTCACGTGACGCGATATTCGTATCGAGCACGCCCTTCGATATCCTGCCTGTCAGGTATATAGACGATTACGAATTCAAATCTGCTGATAATGAAATACTGAAGAATATCTCTAAGATGTACCAGGAATTTACATCTGAATATATTGGCGCTGAAAAGCGCGCTTTGAACGGCTAACTATTTGGAGGTGGTATAAATGGAATCAAAATCAGGAAAGATATCAGTAACAACCGAGAATATTTTTCCGGTCATCAGACAATGGCTCTATGAGGATAAGGATATCTTCATCAGAGAATTAGTATCAAACTGTGCAGATGCTATCGCCAAGCACAGAAGACTCGTAGAATTGGGCAAGGCTGAGAAAGAGCCTGACAAAGCCGATTATTCGATCAGAGTCGTTTACGATGACGATAACAAGACTATTTCATTTGAGGATAACGGCATCGGTATGACCGAGAATGAGGTTGAGAAATACATCAACCAGATCGCATTCTCAGGTGCTCTCGATTTTGTTACCAAGTACCAGCAGGAGTCAACAGACAAGACCGGCATCATCGGTCACTTCGGTCTCGGTTTCTACTCAGCTTTCATGGTTGCAGATGAAGTTACTATCAACACTAAGAGCTTCATTGAAGATGCAGAGCCTGTTATCTGGAAATCCAACGATGGTATGGATTACGAGATCCTTCCTTCAGACAAGAAGGACAGAGGTACTATAATCACTCTGAAGCTTTCAGAAGATGCGATCAAGATCTTCGATTCCGCTACTATCAGAATGACTATCCGCAAGTACTGCTATTTTGCACCCGCTGATATCTATTTCGTAGATACTAAATCTGACAGACTTCACGAGGAAGCAGAACAGAAGCGTAAGAAGGAAGCAGAGGAAAAGGGTGAGACATATACACCTTCACCGGTATCTTATGTTCCGGTTAACAACAAAGCTCCTCTTTGGACGAAGAAACCTTCTGAGTGCACTGAATCTGAATATAAGCAGTTCTATCACAGCGTATTTAATGACGGCAGGGATCCTTTGTTCTGGATCCACCTCAACATGGATTATCCTTTCACACTTCAGGGTATCCTTTATTTCCCCAAGACTGACAATATCTATCAGTCACTTGAGGGAAGGATCAAGATCTATAATCACCAGATCTTCGTAGCAGATAACATTGAAGAGATCATTCCTGATTTCTTATTCCTTTTGCAGGGATGTCTCGATTGCTCAGACCTGCCGCTCAATGTATCACGTTCCGCACTCCAGCAGGATGAATACGTAAAGAAGCTTTCAGGCCATATCATTAAGAAAGTATCTGACAAGCTTAATGAACTCTTCAAGAAGCAGAGAGAAGACTATGAGAAGTACTGGTCAGATATCTCCGTATTCGTTAAGTACGGCATGATGAAAGAAGAGAAGTTCTACGAGAAGGTTGACGGTATCTGCCTGTTCAAGACAGTTGACGGTGCATTTAAGACCATCGAAGAACTTACTTCTGAAGACAGAAAGACGATTAGATATACTACTGATCCCAAAGCTCAGGCTGCTTATGTCGAGATGAGCAAGAATGACGGCTTTGAAGTAATCGTCATGGATGAAGAGATCGACAATAACTTTATGTCTTATCTTGAGATGAAGAAGCCTGATTACAGCTTCAAGAGAGTCGACTCAGAGCTTTCGGGCAAGGAATCTGATGAAGAGACAAAAAACAAGCTCAAGGATTTCTTCAGAAGCGCTGTTGGCGATGAGAAGCTCATTGTTTTCGCGCAGGAGATGGGAAAAGACAATCTTCCTGCTCTCATCCGTGAAGCAGAACATAACAGAAGAATGAAGGAAATGCGTGCCCAGTATGAGAGAATGATGTCATCAATGGGAACCATGACCGAAGAACAGCTTAATGACATGTTCCCTGAGACAGAAGAGCTTGTTGTTAATACTGACAGCCCGCTCATTACAAAGCTTGAAGCTCTTGAATCAATGGGCACCAAGAAAGATGAGGCTGACCGCCTGGCACAGCACATCTACGATCAGGCAAAACTTGCACACGGATCTCTTGACAGCGAAGGCCTTGAGAGATTCCTCAAGTACAATACCGAATTGCTCTCTAAAAGTGCAGATAATCTGTAATTAAATTTCTACATAGGAGAAACCTTATGACCGAAAATGATGTAAGACGAGTACTGTCCGAAAAGAAAGAAGGCTTCAATGTTGAAGCAGGCGGAATCCTTCACGATGTTAAATACGATCTTAACGTATCCGGCATCGAAAAGGTCCGTGTTATCAACCGTTACGACGTATCAGGCGTAACCGATGAAGAGTTTGATAACGCAAAGCCTGTTGTATTCAGCGAACCGCCGGTTGATATCCTTTACGATGAGACTGTCGACTTAAGTGATGCAGCTTACGTGCTCATCGTCGAGTCTTTGCCCGGTCAGTACGACCAGAGAGCAGATTCTGCAGCTCAGTGTATCCAGTTCATGACTGCCAAGGAAAGACCTATCGTAAAGTGTGCAAGGATCATTGCTTTCTATGGTTCTGTATCAGAAGAAGAGAAGGAGAAGATCAAGGGTTACCTTATCAACCCCGTTGAAGCCAGAGAAGCTTCTGCTGAGAAGCCTTCCACTCTTATCGATAAATATGATATTCCGACGAAAGTTGCTAATGTTGAAGGCTTCCTTGAAATGTCCGATGATGATCTTGAAGCTTTAAGAAAGTCCATGGGCCTTGCAATGAGCTTTGCAGATATCAAGTTCGTTCAGGATTTCTTCAAAGAGCAGGGCAGAGTCCCCACAATTACAGAGATCAGGGTTCTTGATACATACTGGTCAGATCACTGCCGTCACACAACATTCCTTACTAACCTTACAGATATCAAGTTCGAAGGTGATGACGAGCTCACAGCAGAGATCAAGGCTGCTTATGAGGGCTATCTCTCCGACAGAGAGGAAGTTTACGGAGACAGAATCTCTAAAAAGCCCGTTTGTCTCATGGACATTGCTACGCTTGCAGGCAAGAAGCTTAAAAAAGAAGGAAAGCTCGACGATCTTGATGAGTCTGAAGAGATCAATGCATGCTCGATCAAGGTAAGGATCGAAGTTGACGGCAAGCCTGAAGATTATATCTTCATGTTTAAGAATGAGACACATAACCATCCTACTGAGATCGAACCTTTCGGCGGTGCAGCAACATGTTTGGGCGGCGCTATCCGTGACCCTCTTTCAGGCAGATCTTATGTATATCAGGCTATGCGTGTAACTGGTGCAGGTGATCCTACTGTACCCGTTGAACTTACTCTTAAGGGCAAGCTATCCCAGAAGAAGCTCTGCCGCACGGCTGCTGCAGGTTATTCCTCATACGGTAACCAGATCGGTCTTGCTACAGGTCTTGTTGATGAAGTTTACCATCCCGGTTATGTAGCAAAGAGAATGGAGATCGGTGCCGTTGTAGGTGCAGCTCCCGCATCAAATATCGTAAGAGAAAGACCTCAGGCAGGAGACATCGTTGTACTCCTCGGCGGCAGAACAGGCCGTGACGGTATCGGCGGTGCAACGGGTTCATCAAAGGCTCACAACACACAATCTGTCGTAACATGCGGTTCTGAGGTTCAGAAGGGTAATGCTCCCACAGAAAGAAAGCTTCAGAGACTCTTCAGAGATCCTGAAGTTACCAGACTCATCATCAGATGTAATGACTTCGGTGCAGGCGGTGTTTCCGTTGCCATCGGTGAGCTTGCTGAAGGCCTTAAGATCAACCTCGATGCAGTTCCTAAGAAGTACGACGGTCTTGACGGCACAGAGATAGCAATCTCCGAGTCACAGGAAAGAATGGCAGTAGTTGTTCATCCGGCTGATCTTGATAAGTTCATGGCAGCTGCTGCAAAGGAAAACCTTGAAGCAACGGTAGTTGCCGAGGTTACTGCTGAGCCCGTCATGAAGATGGTATGGAACGGCAACACAATTGTTGACCTCCCGAGATCTTTCATCGATACAAACGGTGCTACACAATATGCTGAAGCAGACGTTGTACCTCAGGGAACAGGCGACTTCCTTGATACACCTGCTACAGGATTTGCAGCAGGCAATTTTGCTGACAGCCTTAAGGGAACACTTAATTCACTTGAAGGCGCTTCCAGAAAGGGTCTTATCCAGAGATTCGACTCTTCGATCGGAGCTGCTACAGTCGTATGGCCTTACGGCGGTAAGATGCAGAATTCACCCGAGGAAGGTATGGCTGCAAAGATCCCGCTCGATCACGGAACAACGCATGATTGCTCTGTTATGACATATGGCTTTGACCCTTACTACACTGAATGGAACCCTTATGCTGGTGCTTATCATTCTGTAGTTGAGTCATTGCTTAAGCTCCTTGCTATGGGTGTTGATCCTCTGAAGGCAAGACTTACATTCCAGGAATATTTCGAGAGAATGACAGGTGCTGAATCCTGGGGTAAGCCTCTTGCTGCACTTCTCGGTGCATACAAGGCACAGCTCGATTTTGGTACTGCAGCTATCGGCGGTAAGGACTCAATGTCCGGTACATTCAATGATATCCATGTACCTCCGACGCTCGTATCTTTCGCAGTAGGCATGACAACTACAGATAAGGTAATTACCGCTACACTTACAGGCAAGGGCCAGAAGCTCTATCTTATCAAGTGTGCAAGAGACGGTAAGGGATCTTACAAGAAAGATCATGTATTAAGAGTCATCAAGGCTGTTAAGGAACTGATCGACAGAGGTGAGATCAAGAATGCAGCAGTTGTAAGAAGCGCTGGTGTTGCCGCAAGAGTTGCACAGATGTGCTTCGGTAACAAGCTCGGATTTGATTTCTCCGAAAAGCTCACAGAAGCAGATCTCTTCTCCAAGAGTCTTGCATCAATAATCGTAGCTATCCCTAACGACGGTAATGCAGTTGATAAGGTTGAGATGGCAGGAGGTAAGTTCCTCGGTACAACGAACGATACAGGCGATTTCACATACGCAGGAAGCACACTTTCAGGCAAGGATGCTCTTGAAGCATATGAAGGCAAGCTCGAGAGGATCTTCCCGACTGTAGCCAAGTCTGCTGAAATGCCTTTCGAGATCGATGTATATACAGAAGGCAAGGCTATCAAGGCTGCTCCCGGCGTCCTTAAGGGTGCTAAGCCGAAGGTAATCATCCCCGTATTCCCGGGCAACAACTGTGAGATCGATTCTGCAAGAGCTTTCGAGAGAGCAGGCGCTGAAGCTGAGATCTTCGTAGTAAGGAACAGAAACCAGAATGATATCAATGAATCATTCGCTGAACTTGCTGCAAAGATCCGTGAAGCAAACATCATGATGATCCCGGGCGGTTTCTCTGCCGGTGACGAACCTGAAGGTTCCGGTAAGTTCATCACAGCATCTTTGAGAAACAGCGGCATTGCTGATGCAATTTCCGATCTCCTTGATAACAGAGACGGTCTTGCACTCGGTATCTGCAACGGTTTCCAGGCCTTGATCAAGTTAGGTCTCGTTCCTTTCGGCAAGATCTGCGACATGACACCAGAGAGCCCGACGCTTACATTTAATAACATCGGCAGACATCAGAATGTTTACTCAAGAACAAAGATCATGACAAACAAGAGCCCCTGGCTCTCACTCTGCAATCCCGGCGAGATCTACGAGATCCCGATCTCTCACGGTGAAGGTAAGTTCGTAGCTTCTGAAGAGCTCATAAGAAAGCTCGCAGCTAACGGCCAGATCGCTACATGCTATGTAGATCTTGACGGTAACTATGCATCCGATACACAGTTCAACCCCAACGGTTCTATCTGCGCTATTGAAGGTATCACTTCACCCGACGGACGTGTACTCGGTAAGATGGGTCATACGGAAAGATATGAGTCAGATCTTACAAAGAACATCCCGGGCAACAAGTACCAGAAGATCTTTGAATCAGGCGTACAGTACTTCCTGTGATAATGAACAGAGAGACCATTAAAGAGATAATGCAATCAGAAGGAATTCTGCCCCAATCGAAATTCGGGCAGAATTTCCTTTGTGATGAGACTATTATTTCCGATATTGTTTCTCTATGTGAATTGAGCAGGGAGACCCACGTGCTTGAGGTAGGTCCCGGTCTCGGAAGCATTACTTATCCTATATCTGAGCAGACTGATCATCTGACATGTGTTGAGATCGACCGAGGGCTTGCAGGTTATCTTAAAGAGAACATCACAAACGCTGAGATCGTTAATTGTGATTTCCTAAAATATGATTGCAAAGACAAGCCTGAAGTAGTGGTAAGCAACATTCCTTACTATGTAATGACTGACATCATGAAGAAGCTTTTCGGTGAGTATTCCGGAGCGCGCAAAATGGTATTTATGGTGGAAGATGAGGCAATAGCAAGGATCGACTGCGGCCCTAACACAAAGCAGTACGGACCTTTGGCGATACTTTGTTCTCTTTACGGCAAGTATACCTATGAGTTCAAAGTTCCGCACACGGCTTTTGTTCCTCAGCCCAGAACGACATCTGCCGTAATAAGCTTTTCGAGGACGGAGTCAGCAGATATCCTTTCTCCTGAATTCGTCAAATTCCTTAACGCATGCTTTTCGATGAGAAGAAAGATGCTTAAGAAGAACCTTGCTTCGTTTGCATCATCTGATTCAGTCAATGAAGCATTCGGTAAAGTAGGCATAAGCGAAAATGCCAGGGCAGAGGAGCTAAGACCGGACGAATTTACATTGTTATTTACACAACTGAGAAGCAGTACGTAAACCGTACAGTAAATCAGCTCGAATACTGTACAAAATACGTATTTTCGAGCGCAAGTACGTAATCCGTACAGTAAATCAGCTCGAATACTGTACAAAATACGTATTTTTGAGCACAAGTACGTAAATCGTACAGTAAAGAAGCCCTTTTACTGTACTTGTTGCGTAAACCATAAAATATTTAGTGCTATAATTAAATATCTTCTAATTAAAGCGAGGGTACATTACATGAGAAAATCCAATGCCAGCTTACTTGGCAAATATTCTGACGGCTCTTACAAGCGTAAGGGTAAGAAAAATGATGCACCCGCAATTGTCGAATATAAGCAGCTTTATAAAGGTGAGATAAAGGCTAAGACCGTCACAGAGAAGAAGCCCATGACATTAGAAGATAAGATCAGGGCCCGTTCAAAGGCTAAACAGGAAGAAGAGGAAGGATCCAAGGAGCAGAGCGCACAGATCACAATTGGCGGTATCCAGTATGTCGTAAGAAGCGACGATGCAGGATATGACCGCATCAGAAAAGTCGGTGCGCTTGCTGATGAGATCTATAACGACACAAAGAATAACAATCCATATATCGCAACGAATAAGACTGCAATACTGTCACTTTTCGAGGCTTGTGACCAGATAATCTCTTTAAGAGCTGAGAACAATGCACTCAAGACAGAGCTCACATATTACAGGGCAAAGGCAACACAGTATGCAGAAGAGAGAAGAGCTGACATCGAGCCTACTCCGATGGAGGAACTCGCAAATAAAGTAAGCTCAGGATTATTCGAGCATTTAAAGAATAGTGATGACAAAAAATCGAATTGAACTACTGGCACCTTCAGGCAACCTTGAGATTCTTAAAGTTGCCGTTGATACAGGAGCCGATTCCGTATATCTCGGATTAAAAGAATATTCCGCAAGAGCGGGAGCAGATAACTTCACGCTTGATGAACTTGAAGAAGGCGTGGACTATGCGCATGCAAGGTCCGCAAAAGTATTCCTTGCGGTAAACACGCTTATGAGCGACTCTGAATTTGAGTTGTTCTATCCCACTATCGCAGAAGCCGTAAACATCGGTGTAGATGGCCTTATAGTTCAGGATCTTGCCGTACTTAAAAAGCTTTCATCTGATTTTCCTGACGTAATAATCAATTGCAGCACGCAGATGAATGTCTATTCTGCAGATGAATTCAAGAAGATTTCAGAGATAGGCGCCAACAGAGTTGTTCTCCCGAGAGAATTATCCTGTGACGAGATAGAGACAAGAACAAAGATTGCCTCAGGTTACGGACTTGAGACTGAAGTATTTGCACATGGCGCTGTCTGCGTTTGCGCATCAGGTCTCTGCCTTTTTTCTGCAATGAACAGAAGCGGTACGAGATCAGGCAACAGAGGTTCATGTGCCCAGCCGTGCAGGGAAGAGTATTCACTTTTCAATGACGGATTAAAGCTTAAAGACGGACATCTCCTCTCACCCAAAGACAGAGATGTTTCAGAATATCTTGAAAGACTTATTAAGAGCGGTGTTAAGAGCCTTAAGATCGAAGGCCGCATGCGTGATGCCAATTATGTAAGATCAGCCGTTTACTGCTACCGCAGGATGATCGATGCTTATTACGAGGGCAACCTCAACAGTGATCTTCTTAGGGAGATTAAGTACGAGCTCCTGGTTAACTTTAACAGGGGAGGCGCTTTTACATCCCAGTATTTGAGCGGCAGTAAGGACGATAAACTCCTCTCCGGAGAATATCCGGGCAAATATGGCGTCAGAATAGGCCGTATAAGCCGTCTCGATGCCAGGGATGGAATTGTTACTGTCGGTATCAAGAACGGCGCCATGGAGCCTCAGAAAGGCGATTATATCTCCATAAGAGATAACGCAAAAGAGATCTGTTCTTTCCCTGTAGGTAAGACCAACACAAATCTCAACGGTCTTGCTCTCAAGGGACTTCATCCGGACATGATAAAGAAACTTAAACCGGGTTATGAAGTATTCCTGATGAATCATGAGATTTCCATTCCGAAGCAGGAATTAAGAAGAACACCTGTAAGGATCGTTCTTAACAATAAAGGATCAGAGATCACGGCAACAGCAGTAGTATCAGACGGCATTGCAGAGAAGATCTCATCAGAATCTAAAGTCGTTATACCTGAAGATTACGACGGCAGAGCGCTTGATAAGGACAGGATCATTGAGCAGTTATCCAAGACACTTGATACCCCTTTTAAGGTTATATCCGTTGATTTTGAAGGCAATGAAGAGTTCTATTGTCCTGTCAGCATAATCAATTCATTAAGACGTGATCTGCTTACTATACTGGAAGTAGAGGTCGTTAATTCCTTCAAGAAGAAGCATGGTCTTGATTATGTTAACGATTCAGAGTTTTTCGGCGAACAGACTGAGAGATCAGGCGAGATAAAAAACATGTACACATATCCCGTTTTAAGACTGAATGAGGATATTCTTGAAGAAGGTGCTGACATTTATGCTTTCAGCATCTACGATCTTGCAGATCCCGATATATATTCCAGAGCTATCGAATTCGTAAAAGATCAGGGCGCAGAACTCGTTCTTATGCTTCCTGATTTCCATCATGATAAGCTAAATAAGATAATCGATTACGTTATTGCATTGCTTAAGGTGGATTTGGGTGACGGATTTAAGGCAGTTATGTCTTCAAGACTTTTCACTGACCGTAAGTTCTTAAAAGACGGACTTGAGCATTATGCTTCAGCGGGCACAAACATTTACAGCAGCAAATCGCTTTCTTATGCATTCGAATATGCAGATGCGGTAATGCCGTCTTATGAGGTAAGTGCTGATGATCTTCTCCAGAACATAAGAGATCTTACTGAGGTTTTCGATATCGGAGAAAAGCCAAGAAAGCTTATCCTTCATGCTGACGGAATGATCCCCTGGATGCAGTCAGATTTCTGTGCGGCAGGAAGAAATCAGCGTCCCTGCGGATTCTGCCACGGAAATGCCGTGTATGATCTTAGTCCCAAGAGAGAAAATGACGGTATGGATCTTAAGGTCATTCCTCATCCGCTGGACTGTTCCTGCTCGATTTACGGAAGAGCTAAGAATCTCATTGATGAATCTTATGCTGAAGCGATTGCAGATATGGGATTTGACGTAATCTGCAACTATACGATATTACCGGGAGGTAAGAACGATGATTGATATACATATCGAAAAGTGCAGGGAAGACGCAAAGCTGCCTTCTTATGCTCACAACGGTGACGCAGGCATGGACCTTTATGCTGCAGAAGATGTCATCATCGAACCCGGCAGAACTGCACTTGTTCCTGTTGGTATCAAACTTGCCATTCCTTATGGATATGAAGTACAGATCAGACCAAGAAGCGGTGTCTCATTGAAGACTCCGCTCAGGATACCTAATGCGCCCGGCACTATCGATTGCGGTTACAGGGATGAAGTAAATGTAATCGTATATAACGATTCATTCATGGTTGAAGAAGAAGTCTCAGAACCTCTGACTCTTGACAGCAAAGGCAGCATTCACGGTACTTATAAGATTCGTAAAGGCGACAGGATCGCACAGATGGTTGTAGCCAAAGTTGAATACTGCAATTTTGTTGAGACAGATAACGTTAAGGCAATCGGTGAAGACAGAGGCGGCGGATTCGGTTCGAGCGGAGTTAACTGATCAACTATGGCCAGAAATAACAGCGGTTTTGTCAGCTTCAGCAGTATTACAACAAAGCGTAGAAGTCCGTTCGTAATGAGACTTGCATTGGTATTGAGTTTCATTGCGCTCTTTATCATTTCTTTTATTGCATTAACGGTTTTCTCGTCGAACAGACTGATGAACATAGACAGTTATGAAGTTACCAATGTGCCTTCAAACATTCTGCCTTCATACAGTACGACAAGCTTTCAGTCGGCTGACGGGCAGACATCTTTGCAGGGATGGTTTTTTAAGACCAAAAATCCGATATCAACGATAATCGTAGTTCACGACGCAGGATCAAACAGACTTCCGTTTGGCGTCGAAATGATCGATATGATCGAGAGCTGGCTGGATAACGGTTATAACGTATTTCTTTTCGACCAGAGAAACTCAGGTACTTCAGGCGGAGATATCTGTACATACGGATATCTCGAATGGCAGGATGTATTGGGTGCTATTGCTATTGTTAAGCAGATCTCGGTAACTACTGACGTTATCCTTTTCGGAATCGGAACAGGATGCACATCTTCGTTGCTAGCTTATTCAAGTCTTCCGCCTGAAGGCGCAAACGAGAATACGCTCTCAGAATACAGTCAGAACATCCGCAATCTGAACTTCGACAGATCCTATATTATCGGCATGATGCTCGATTCTCCTGCAAAGGAATCTGATGACTATATCAGACCGGAAGTTGTCCAGAAAGAGCCTCTGGGATTCATCACACAATATTCGGTTCCTTATGCGATCAGAGTATCTTCAGGTGCTGATAACGTTAGCCTTGCTGCTGAGATCGCAAGACTTCCGATTCCTGTACTTATCCTGTACGGCGGCCACGATACATTCATCGGGGCCGATAAGATCGACCAGATTATTACCGAAAGAAACAGACTTAATTCCAGCATCACAAAGAGCGTAATGGTTGCCGGTGCAGGTTATCTTGAGGAATACGGCATCAATAAGAATCTTTATATTGATACGGTAAACAGTTTCCTTAATTCTTACTATAAGATGGACGAAGTTTAATATGGAAGATATCTTAATACTAGGCATTGAGAGTTCATGTGATGAGACAGCAGCATCCGTTGTAAAGAACGGACGTGTCATATTAAGCAATGTTATTGCTTCGCAGGCAGATTTCCATGAACAGTACGGCGGCGTTGTTCCTGAACTTGCTTCAAGAATGCATGTTGATGCCGTTTATCCGACCGTCGAAAAGGCACTTTCAGATGCAGGCGTTACTTTATCTGATATTGATGCCGTAGCCGTTACATACGGTCCCGGCCTTGTAGGAGCCTTGCTAGTCGGTCTTTCATGTGCCAAAGGATTATGCGAAGTATCAGGCAAACCCCTGGTCGGCGTAAATCATTTAAAGGGCCACATCGCTGCAAATTACCTGTGCTTTGAAGAACTCGAGCCTCCGTTCCTTTGTTTATGCGTAAGCGGCGGTAATTCCATGATCGTCCGTGTTGACGATTATACCGACATGAAGGTTTTAGGCCGTACAAGAGACGATGCGGCAGGAGAAGCAATAGATAAGATAGCGCGTGTAATCGGTCTCGGTTATCCCGGCGGCCCTAAAATGGATAAAGCAGGACAGGGAGGAGATACGACAAGATATGTATTCTCAAAGACACATATGGGTGATACCCTTGATTTCTCTTTCTCCGGACTTAAGACTTCTGCATTAAATCTGATTAACGGGTTAAGACAGAAGGGTGAAGAGATCGACATAAAAGATTTCACGGCATCCTACCAGCATGCAATTGCAGAAGCATTACTCAAGAATACAATGACTGCATGCAAACAGACCGGAATCAAAAAGCTCTGTCTTGCCGGCGGTGTATCAGCTAACTCATTCTTGAGAGCAGAGTTCGATAAACAGGCAAAAGCCAAGGGAATCAAGCTTTACTATCCTGAGCTTAAGTACTGCACCGATAACGCTGCAATGATCGCATCCTGCGGTTACTACGAATACATGAGCGGCAAGCGTGATTCATTAGACCTTAACGCTTATCCGTCGCTCCAAATGTAATTGAATATATCGATAATTTCATTTTATTCACTTTACAATATAGGATATATCTTATATTATCAATATAGTATATATCCTATATTGGATGGGTTAATATATGGCAGAACACGAAATCGTCGCAGAATATTTAAGCCGGGAGGTACTGTAATATGAAGGACGATTATGAGAAGTATTTAGATGTACAGCTCGAAAAGGAATCATTTAAGAGAGAATGGGAAGCGCTTGAGCCGGAATATATAATTATGAAGGCAATTATCGAAGCTCGTACTTCACAAGGATTAACGCAACAGGAGTTATCTCTGCGCTCCGGAATCGCTCAGGGTGATATTAGTAAGATAGAAAACGGAAATGCTAATCCGTCAATTAAAACTCTGCAAAGATTAGCTACGGCTATGGGTAAGTGTTTAAGAATAGAATTTATTGATGTAGATCGTCCTGCATCTTAATGCCCTTATCTTCAATTTGCAAAATTATACTTAATCGATAAAATATACGATTATGGCAATTAAAAAAGGTATAAAAATAATAGCTGAGAACCGCAAAGCCTATCACGATTACTTTATCGAGGAGAGGTTTGAAGCCGGCGTGGCTTTATCCGGCACTGAAGTTAAGAGCCTCAGGGCAGGGAGGGTCAATCTCAAGGATTCATATGTTCAGGTAAAAGACGGGGAGATGTGGCTTATCGGAGTACACATCAGCCCTTATGATCATGGAAACAGATTTAATCTTGATCCTGAAAGAAACAGAAAACTCCTCATGCATAAGCGTGAGATCATCCGTTTGTATTCAACTGTAAAACAGGACGGATTAACGCTCGTTCCCACAAAATGCTATTTCAAAGACAGCAAAGTTAAGTTTGAAGTCGGACTTGCCAGAGGTAAGAAAGATTACGATAAACGTGATGTAATGGCCAAGAAAGAAGCAGCAAGAGATATAGACAGGGCAATCAAGAATTCAAAGAAATACACTTGATATATTGATATAATTAATTTAATAAATTAAGCGGCAGGGAAGGGTAATGACTACTAAGCTCATCAGTAAGGCTCACAGCAAGGAAATATCTATCAGGTATTCCCTTATGGCTTTTGTATTCTGGATCCTTACTCTTGGATGGATTGCCGTAATATTCCATTTATCTGCTGAGACAGATATTGAATCATCCAGCCTATCGTCATCAATCCTTATGTTTATCAATGAGATATGTAATACCAATTTCACTGATGACTCATTATTAAGAATGGCTGCTCATTCTTCAGAGTTTGCCCTGCTGACAATTCTAACTTACATGGCATTATCATCTACTAATAAGATCTCAAATAAGACATCTTATTCAGAGAGCCCTGTTAAGCTCATGAGATCAGATAACGAGATGAATATCATTTTCACATTATGGTTTACGATCCTTAATGCAATCTTCGATGAATATCATCAACTGTTCGTTACGGGACGCGACGGTTCGATCTTTGATGTTATGATCGACATGATCGGTATAGTCATTGTCCTTATAATAATCAGAGTAGTATTTACCATTTATCTCAAATCAAAGGGCAGAACAGAAGTCGTATATACCTGACCCCAAATTTGTTTTATCCAAATCCTGCTATCATACGTTTATCTGATTATTCTATACGTCTAATTCGGTATAATTACAATTTTGGTGAATTAGGAAGAGGATTAAAAAGAATATACAGATAAATGGATCATTAATGATAATCTGATTTAAACGGATTTTCCGGATTACTTATTGAATTCGTATTATCTGATCTCAGTAAGTAAATTTATATCTTGCTAATCATTGATCTATTCATAATTTCTTACTGGATCTCGAAAACAGTTTTTCTGTAATTGATTTTAATCATGTATTTGTTTTAGTCAGACAATTATTACTTACTGAAATTCAAATCGATTTTTCAGTAAGTAAACTAATCAACAAATTTGATTTTTTGCGTTCAGGTCTCACCCGAAAGTTTGTTCGTTTTTGTTCTAAGTCTGTTTTGGTCAAAAAGAACAATATAAGTATATATATATGTTAAGAGATAAAGCAGTGAAGACTACACTCTCCCCTTCTGGCCTATATATTCAATGCACAGCATTGTGAGATCATCAAACTGGGGAGCATCTTTTACGAAGTCTTTTACTATAGAATCCACTTGTTCCAGGATCTGCTTTGGAGTCTTGTTTTCAGCCATTCTGAGCGCATGAACAAGTCTTTCTGTACCGAACATTTCGTTAGAAGCATTTGTTGCTTCCGGTACGCCGTCAGTATAGATAAACAGCTTGGAACCAGGCTGCATCTGCATCTCGTATTGCTTATATTTAACGCCTTCCATGCCGCCTATGACAAAGCCGTGCTTGTCTTTGAAGAGTTCAAAAGAACCATCAGCATTCTTTAAGATCGGGTATTCGTGACCGGCATTAGCAGCTTCAAGAACACCTGTCTCAAGATCAAGACATCCGTACCAGACGGTGACAAACATCTCTTCAGGATTTTTCGTACATAACTGATTGTTGACGTACTGAAGGACTTCTGCAGGACTGTTTCCCATCATGGCGATGTTCTGGATCAGGATCTTCGATACCATCATAAAGAGGGCTGCAGGAACGCCTTTGCCGGATACATCGGCCATTACGAGTCCTAGGTGCGTGTCATCTATAAGGAAGAAATCATAGAAGTCACCACCGACTTCTTTTGCAGGATTCATTGATGCATAAATATTGAAATCATCACGTTCAGGAAATGCCGGAAAAATGTTCGGCAGTGTTTCGGCCTGGATCCTTGTAGCCATTGTAAGTTCGGTATCAAGGCGTTCTTTCTCTTTCTGCTGCTCTGAATATCTTTCTAACTGAATTCTGACAATAACATAGTAAAGATATGCAGCTGAAATAACAGTAGCAAGTATTACGAACTGAATTTCCTGGAAAAGTATCTGTGCACCGATTGCAGCAAGTGGTGATAACAGATAAAGCCATAATGCCGATGCGAGCTTCTTATTGATCTTTGCTTTATATTTGATCATAAGGAACATATTCTGTAACAGCATGAGGATATGCATGATGTTTGACATAACATACCCACGGCTTCTTTGATATACATTGAATTCATCAAAGTGATAATAAAAATTGGTAAACAGATTCAATATAAGTCCCAATGTATGAATTCCTACAAGTGCCAGGAAAACATAAAATATCGGTTTTGAAAACTTACCGGGCTGGGTAATATAAAGTATCAGGAGCGACAAGAAAAAAATCATGAACCCGGATACTAAGAACTCAACAAAAGTAACGACTCTGATAACGATAGCAAATGCAGTTCCCGTATGTCCTTCCAAAAGCATTCTTATGAAATGCATGGAGATATAGATATTGATCAGCGTAAGAAAGAGTTGTAAATACTTCTTGGCTTCTTTTCTAATATGCATTCCTGCCCCGATCTGCATAATACTGAGGCCACAGATTCCAAGGCCGGCGGCAATAAACACTACATTTACCAGGTTTGAATAACTAAGATTGATAGTCATAGGCTTATCACCCTTTCTGTTTTATAGATTTATAGTAACAATAAACATATAAATACGGGTTAAGAAATCATAACGGATTTATAAATAAACTTGATAACCATACTCCCAAGAAATCAGGCAAAAAAATAGAGCTGCCTCACGCAGAGACAGCTCTTAAAGAAATCATCATTTTATTATTAGCCGATCTTATCAAGTGCCTGCTTGAGGTCAGCGATAATGTCGTCCGGATCTTCCATACCTACAGAGAATCTGATGAGATCAGGTGAGATTCCCGCCTCTTTAAGCTGCTCATCAGTGAGCTGTCTGTGTGTATGTGAAGCGGGATGCAGAAGAAGTGTCTTACAATCTGCAACGTGTGTTGCGATAGTAGCAAACTTCAATGAATCCATGAATTTGATGGACTTTTCACGTCCTCCCTTTACGCCGAAGCACATAACGCCGCATGTTCCCTTAGGGCAATATTTCTGAGCAAGCTCATGCTGTGAGTCTGTCTTAAGTCCGGGATACTTTACCCATGCGATACGGTCATCAGATGCGAGGAACTCAGCAACCTTCTGTGCATTTGCGCAATGACGAGCCATACGTGCAGGAAGTGACTCAAGACCGATCTGTACATAGTAAGCGTTCTGAGGTGACTGGATAGAACCGAAGTCTCTCATGAGCTGGGCTGTAGCCTTGGTGATGTAAGCAGCCTTGCCGAACTTAGTAGCATAAGTAATTCCGTGATAAGACTCGTCAGGTGTGCAGAGGCCGGGGAACTTATCAGCGTGAGCCATCCAGTCGAAGTTACCAGAATCGATGATGGCGCCGCCGACAGATGAACCGTGACCGTCGATGTACTTTGTTGTCGAGTGTGTAACGATGTCGCATCCGAATTCGAAAGGACGGCAGTTTACAGGTGTTGCAAATGTGTTGTCCATGATGAGCGGGATGCCGTTGTTATGAGCAAGAGCAGCGAACTTCTCGATGTCGAGGATATCAACAGTAGGATTAGTAATCGTCTCGCCGAAGATGCACTTAGTGTTAGGTCTGATGTACTTCTGGAGTTCTTCCAAAGGAAGTGTTTGGTCAACGAATGTGCACTCGATGCCCATCTTTTTAAATGTAACACCGAAGAGGTTATATGTGCCGCCATAGATGTTGGCAGAAGCAATAAAGTGATCGCCTGCCTCGCAGATATTGAATACTGCAAAGAAATTAGCCGCCTGGCCGGAGCATGTGAGCATTCCTGCAAAACCGCCTTCCATAGCGCAGAGCTTTGAAGCTACGTAATCGTTGGTCGGATTCTGAAGTCTGGTATAGAAATATCCTGATGCTTCAAGATCAAAAAGCTTACCCATGTCTTCAGAAGTAGAATACTTCCAGGTTGTGCTCTGATAGATAGGTACCTGACGGGGTTCTCCGTTGCCCGGTACATAGCCGCCGTGAAGTGCGATTGTGTCAACTGTGCTCATTTGTGTATTCCTTCTTTCCTATTATTCTTCATCGCCTGAAATAGCGAGAGATTCAACATAGACCGACGGTGTAAAGAATTCTCCTTCACCGGACGGCAGGTTAATTATATCATTTCCGACGGATTTGATTGATTTAATTACTTCATAGAAGTTACCTGCGACTGTGATCTGCTCGACAGGTCTTCCCTTCTTGCCGTTCTCGATGAGATAACCTTCGCAAAGCAACGAGAAATCGCCGCTTATGGGGTTAACTCCGGCATGAAGTCCGGAAAGATCAGTAAGGATAATGCCTTCTCCTACTTCTTCAAGCAATTCTTCGAAAGACTTCTCACCGGGTTCGACTATTAAGTTCGTAGGCATCTCGGATACGGCGCTTCCGGATCTGAAGCCGTTACCTGTAGAGGTCTTCCCTGCTTTGTTAGCGGACTTAAGGTCATATAATGCGGTTGCGAAAACGCCCTTGTCGATAATGGACTTAGCCGTAGTAAGAACGCCTTCGTCATCGAAAGGTATCTTGGTAAGCGCCTTATCGTACATAGGCTCTTCCTTTACCGTGAATACAGAAGATGCGATTGTCTCCCCTTCTTTATCTGCAAGAAGTGAAAGACCTCGCTGCATTGTGGTTGCAAGGAAGTTACCGAAGAATACCATAAAGAACTGCTGGAAAGCTTCACTCTTGAGAACGGCCTTGTAATTGCCGGGTTTGCAGGACTTGGCGCCCATCTTGCCTATGAAGTTTTCCTTGAATTTTGCAAGGAACTTATCGAGATCAAAGTCATCGATATCCTTGCCGATCCAGTAATGGCCGCCGCTCTTAACACTTCCGTCGCTGTCTGTAGCGCGTGCTGAAGCCATAAGTGAGATGCCGTCAGTATCTCTGTAAGAATGGAGTCCCTTTGAGTTAATGATGAGATAAGGTCCGGTGCTGCAGGAGATCGTAAGATAGTCTACTGCATCTATGCGGGAATCAAGAGCAAGGATTGCCTTCTCGATCTTAAGGCCGAGCTCTGAGAAACTCTTGTATGTATTCTTCGAATAAGCATCAGTGACCTGTGAATAATAAAGATCCTTATTGTTCTCGTCGCAATAGATAAACTGGGGATCCTCATCGTTAAGGACTTCGCAGTTTTCCATGGCAGATTTAAGGAGAAAATCTATTGAAGAATCTTCTAAGATATTCGTAGAGCAGTATCCCATCTGGCCGTTCTTGAGGCCTCTGAATGAAAGAGAACTTGTGGCGCTGTTCTCGTAGTTGGATACTTCGCCGTTTAAGATGTCGATGCTCATTGAGCTTTCAGTTGCATAAGATGCTTCGCACTCTTCAAAGCCGTATTCCATGCCGGCCTTAACGAGTTTTTCCATGAATTTTTCAGCTGATTTAATATCCATTTAAATCACCCCTCTCTTCCGCCGACAAGTATCGAAGATACTCTGATGGTAGGCTGACCGACTGTTACCGGTACGTTGCCTGACATTGAACCGCACATACCGGCTGAAAGCTTTAAGTCATTGCCGACCATGTCGATATTCTTAAGGATCTCCTGACCCTTACCGATGAGCGTAGCGCCTCTTACGGGCTCTGCGATCTTACCGTTTCTTACCATGAATGCTTCGTTGACTGCAAAGTTGAAATCACCAGTGGATGTATCAACGGAACCGCCGCCCATCTGTGTGCAGTAAAGTCCGTATTCTGTATTGGCGATGATGTCTTTTACTTCAGATTCGCCGTTGCAGATATAGGTATTACTCATACGTGATGTAGGAGCATAAGAATAGTTCTGTCTTCTGGAGCAGCCTGTGGGCTTTGAATTCATTCGTCTGGCACCGAGCTCATCGATCATGTAGTTCTTGAGTATGCCGTTCTCGATAAGTAACAGGTCGGATGAAGTATTTCCTTCATCGTCTGTTGCATATGAGCCCCACTCGCCGTCGATAATAGCGTTATCCCTTGCACTTACGATAGAAGAAGCAATCTGCTGACCGAGCATGTCGGTAAAGTAAGAATTCTTAATTCCAACAGCTGTAGCTTCAAGAGCATGACCGCATGCTTCGTGGAAGATAACGCCGCCAAAGCCGTTGCCCAGAATAACAGGCATCTTTGCTGAAGGAGCATATCCTGCATTTACCATACGGATAGCAGTATCACAACATTCCTGAGTCTTCTCGATCAAAGGATATTCATTGATGAACTCATATCCTCTCATGGTACCGGGAGCAACTCTGCCGCTCTGCTTTTCATTATCTTTAGTCGCGATAGCCTCGACAGAGAGTCTGATGCGTCTTGTAGTATCTTCGACGTTTACGCCTCTTGTGTTGATGACTTTTGCGGTTCTAACAGATGTGGCAATACCTCCTGCAACCTGAGTGATAAGCGGATCGTAACTGAGGGCGAAGTCAGATGACTTTCTAAGAAAATCGACCATGTCCTTTTTGGGAACGGACATAGGATCGATCTCGATCGTTGCTTTTGATGTGGAGCAGAGTTCTTTTAAAGCCTCAATCCTGCCCTTATCCTGGCCCTTAATGGCTGCAGCAGCCTCTTTGGCAAGTTTCAGAAGAACTTCAATGTCGTTATCACTTGAATAGACATAAACTGAATTAGTGCCTGCAAGAAGCCTTATTCCCGTACCGGAATCAAAACCGGTCGCAGCACGGATAACCTGGCCATTTAAAAGGCTTACGGATTTGGACTCGGTTACTTCCTGAAATACTTCGGCAAAATCAGCTGTAGTCGACATTGCCTGTTCCAAAATACGTTGGCAATCACTGTCGTTAAACATATAAATAACCCCTTATTTTTTAATCACAAGTATTATACCTTATTGTACTTAGGCTGCAATTTTCGATGAAAATTTATAATCGGGTATTTCTGCTTGGCAATACATATTTCGTACAGTAAATAGAGTGTTTTACTGTACGATTTACGTATTTCAACTCAAAAATACGTATTTCGTACAGTAAATGATAGTCAATTACTGTACGATTTACGTACCGTTTTCGAGACAAATATAAAGGCTGCCTCAAAAATATGAAGCAGCCCTTAACATTATTCATAACAAGATTATCAGTAACGCTTAATCTTCTTTGAAGTATTCTTCTCAAACTCAGTCATTCTGAGTACTGTCTTCTTGATCTTTTTATAACTTTCAAGCTTCTCATTGGTATCAGAGACAACAGTCTTTAAGATATCCATGATCTGCTCTTCGGTAGGATCTGTCTCTATACCGAGCTTGCCCTTGATTTCTTCAAGATCCGGGAAGATCGTTGCAGTTACAACAATATCTTCCTTAGCCTTATCCTCAACACCGGATACAACAGATTCAGCGACATAAGGGCTTAATGAGAGCAGGTATTCAATCTCTTCAGGGAATACGTTCTTACCGTTCTTGGCGATAATAACGTTCTTCTTACGGCCGGTGATTATGCAGAAATGATCCTTGTCGATATATCCGAGGTCACCTGTGTGATAGTAGCCGTCACTGTCCAAAGATGCTGCAGTGTTTTCAGGATCATTGTAGTATCCCATAAAAATGTTGGGTCCTTTTGCGATGAACTCACCAATACCGTCTTCATCAGGATCAAGGATCTTAACGTCAACGCCGATGGCAGGGATTCCTGCAGCGGTATTCTTGAAGTAAACGTCTCTGTTAAGAGCAAGGATCGGTGAGCATTCCGTAAGGCCATACCCTTGTACGCAGATAAGTCCAATGTCCTGAAAAAACTTCAGGATATCGGGATTGATGGGTGCGCCGCCAACGATTATGAGTCTGCATCTTCCACCGAATACATCGTGGATCTGCTTGAAGAGCTTCTTTCTCATCTTGGGAGAAAAGTGCAGAGCATTCGCGAGCTTGATGCCTTTCTGGAGTTTCTTAGCCTTTTCGGGGTCAGCATTTACGCTCTTCATGATCTTCTTATAAAAGAGCTCGAGCATAACAGGAACCATGAGAACTGCCGTTGGTCTTGCTTCCTGAAGGTTCTGTGCGATATATCGGAGGCCTTCGCAGATGGCAACTGTAGTACCTCTGTAAACCTGGCCTAAGAATCCGCAAGTACATTCATATGTATGATGCAAAGGCAGAACTGAAAGCCAGACATCGTTGATGTCGATATAAAGCATCGAGAACATTGACATGAGATTTTCGCAGATATTACGCTGGCAGAGCATAACAGCCTTTGACTTGGCAGTTGTTCCTGATGTGAACAAAAGGATAGTCATCTCTTCAGGATCTATAGTAGCCTCAGTAAAGCTCTTATCGCCGCCTTCGAGCTTGGCTTCGCCGATTTTGAGACAGTCCTGATAGTAAAGGAATCTGTCATCGTTTATCTCGTCCATGCAGATCCAGTATTTCATGGTATCGACCTTGCCATAAACCTGATTGACGATGTCGAGTTTGGACTTTGAGAAAAGGAGGATCTCAACTTCGGCTCTGGTCAGCATGTTATAAACGTCATCTACGGGAAGCTCTTTATCAAGAGGGACTACGCAGCCGGCACCATTGGTTACAGCGAGGTAAGATGTGTACCATTCATATCTTGTCTCAGCAAAGATTGCAATTCTCGCACCCTTTTCGACAGTATTAGTAAAATACGTTCCGAGCGAGTCGATGTCATGATCGTATTTCTCGGTAGAGATCGGAGTATAATCCGCGCCTTTCTTTTCTTTTACAAGGAAAACAGGGTTTTGCGGGAAATCCTTGACTCTATGCTTGATGATATCTCTAAAATCATGGATGGTCGTTACGTCGTAAAGCTTTGCGTAGGGATCTTTCATACGTTTGTAAATCCTTTCTCGATAGCAAGTTCAGCACGTTCTTTGTTCTTGCCGCCCTTGGCAATCTCAGCGTCGATAAATCCGGGGTTAGCCTTGAGGAATGCAGTCATGTAGTCAGCGGGGTTTTCGAGGAAGTGCATGATCATGTCCTTCTGGGCATCGTTGATGACACCGTTTGCCTTGGCCTCATCGAAAAGTTCCTCGTTGATGCCCGTAAGAGCATGAAGCTCAACACCAAGGCCTTTGAGGACTTCCCTGCCGTTCTGGTGCCTGTCTACTACAGCAACAGTGTCTGTGATGTCAGAACCGAGGCCTCTGATAACGGGGATCCATGCTCTCTCGTAAGATGATGCCTCAGTGATGAGATCAGCAATATGGAGAGCTTTCTTGCCTTTAAGGTCGATGTCCTTAACATCAACTGCCGGACCGTCAATGCTCTCGGAATAAACGGATGTCATATCCTTATAGATCGTGAGATGAGGCTTTTTCAAAAGATATGCAGGCATCATGGAGAAGAAATAATCTCTTCTCTCGCCGCCGGAGATGTAATCAAAATCGAGCTTTGATGCTTCTTCAGCGAGCTTGTCAGATACCATCTTAAACGTGCCGCCCTTGTTGTAGTAAGCGAGCATCATGTCGAAGATCTCTTCGGGAGCAGTGAGCTTGTTGTCAGCGATTGCCTTCTCGATCCTCTTAAGGACTTCACCTGCTGCAGCCTCGTTTTCAAGCAGGAAGTGAGTATTGATGAAGAAAGGTCCGAGTCTTCCTGATGTATACCAGAAAGGCTGGTTTTCGGGTGCTACCCTAACTGCCTTTGTCTCAAACAAAGCTTCGATTATCTTGTCTGCCATGATCTATCTCCTTTTATAATTACCAGCGCTGTAATGTGCCGGTAAGTTCTTTTAAGTTAAGTTCGTTGTCTTCGCAATACTTCTTAAGATCGTCAGTGATCTTGACAGGAAGCGCGGGATGAATGAGGCATGCAGTTCCGACTTCAACAGCCGAAGCACCTGCGATCATGAACTCTACAACATCCTGATAGTCTGAGATGCCGCCGCATCCGATGATCGGAATATCAAGGACCTGGCTGCACTCGGCAACCATTCTGATCGCAACCGGCTTAACAGCAGGACCTGAATAACCGCCAGTATTGTTTGTAAGTACAGGTCTTCTGGTCTTGATGTTGATCCTCATGCCCATGAGAGTATTGATGAGAACAACTGCATCAGCTCCGCCCTCCTGTGCAGCAAGTGCGGTAGCCTTAATATCTGTAACATTGGGTGTGAGCTTGATCCACAAAGGAAGATCGGTTAGAGCTCTCATCTTTGAGGTAATGAGCTTGATAGCGGCAGGATCACTGCCGATCGTCATGCATCCTTCCTTAACGTTAGGGCACGAAAGGTTGATCTCAAGAGCATCGATCTTATCCTTATGCTCATTAAGCTTGGTTACCATGTCGATGTAATCTTCATAGCTGTGGCCTGCTACATTAACGATAACGGCTGCACCTGAATCCTTCATGAAATCCAGGTCATTCTCGATGAAGTAATCGACACCGGGGTTCTGAAGTCCTACTGAATTAAGCATTCCTGAATCGCACTCAGCGACTCTAACACCGGGATTACCTGCTCTGGGCTTAATGGTAAGACCCTTGGATGAGATTCCGCCAAGGATCGAGAGGTCATAATATTCTGCAAGCTCTCTTCCGAAATTGCATGTGCCTGATGCAAGGATAATTGGGCTCTTGAGGCTAACATTACCGACATTTACTGATAATGGATTACTCACCATACCACCTCCCTGCTGTCGAAAACAGGACCGTCCTTGCAGCATCTGACGTTCTTAAATCCGTCAGGTCCTTCATCTTTTACCTTTACCGTGCAGCAAAGGCAGATTCCGGCACCGCAGGCCATTCTCTGTTCCATGGATACCTGGCAGTTCATGCCTTTTTCTTGAGCCCAGGCACTTACCGCCTTCATCATCGGTATAGGACCGACACAGCAGATAAGTGTTTTCGAAGGGTCAGAAATATCAATGGTATCAAGCCCTGCAATAACAGTACCCTTGATACCACAATCGCCGCAATCAGTAGTTAGAATATAAGACGGCTTATTGAGGATCACCTGTGAAGCGTTCCTGAATCCTTCGCACACAGTGACATTCTTACCTAAAGAAGTAAGCGTCTCGTATGCAAAATTGATCGGGAAAACACCTGTTCCGCCACCGGTAAGGATAACATTGTCATATCCTTCAAAATCAAAGCCTTTGCCCAAAGGGCCGAGACAGTCGACCATAAGTCCGGGTTCGAACCGGGATATCTCGGCCGTTCCCTTGCCAACTACTTTGACGCCGATATTAAAAGTTCCGGTTTCTTTATTTACACTTGCAATTCCAAAAGGTCTCTTAAGAAAAACTGTTCCGGCAGATATATTAACGAACTGTCCCGGAACAGCGCTAGCGGCAATTTCGGGACATTCGAAACCAAGATAGCATGTATCTTCGTTGAGAAATTCTTTTGAAACCAGTTTGATTCTATATTCTTTTTTTAAATTCATTAGTTATACGTACTTACGATTATGTAATGCTGCGTTGAGCTTTTCCTTCATATCTTCTGCTTCGAATCTTGCTGCCTTACCGAAATCTTCGGGTCCGAAGTAACTGCTTTTAGCCTGCCATGCTGTCATGATGCTTCTGGAAGCATTAACGATACCGCCCTTACCGTATGCAGTAAAGCTTGCGACTGCCTCGTCAGCGCCTGCACCCTGAGCTCCGTAGCCCGGGATGAGCATGAATGCGTTAGGCATGATCTTTCTAAGTCCGACAGCCTGCTCGGGATATGTAGCGCCGATAACTGCGCCTACGGATGAGAAACCTTCCTCACCGATGAGATCTTCGCCCCATTCTGCAACCTTAGCAGCTACAGATTCATAGAGCTTGCCGCCAGTACTGAGCTCAAGATCCTGGAAGTCGCCGGATGATGGATTGGATGTCTTAACAAGGCAGAAAATACCCTTGCCGTCGCGCTTGCATACATCGATAAAAGGCTTTACGCCGTCTATACCGAGATAGCAGTTGACCGTACAAGCATCAAGTCCGCTCATCTCCATTGAATCATTTAAGAGAATGTCAGTCTTACCGATGATCGCCTCAGCATAAGCCGTTGCTGTAGATCCGATGTCATTTCTCTTGCAGTCGCCGATTACAAGCATGCCCTTCTTCTGGGCATATCTTGCTGTAAGGAGCATTGTCTTGATCGCATCGCAGCCGTACATCTCATAGTAAGCGTACTGAAGCTTAACTGCAGGAACGATGTCACATGTCTGGTCGATGATCTCTTTGTTGAAGAGCCAGATAGCTTTAGCCGTAGCTTTTGTGGGTTCTTCCGGGAAAAGTGTCTCTGCATAATCCTTGATATGCTGGGGAATATAGTCGAGCTTTGTGTCGAGGCCTACAACCGTGGGGTTCTCGAGCTCGTCAATTCTTCTAACCAGGCTGTCAGCAAAGTTTCTCATAAGTGATCTTTCCTCCCATTACAGTAAGTATTGTTTCACCGTAGAGTTTGTAGCCGTCGTACGGTGTATTTCTTGATTTTGAAAGCATCTTATCCTTCTCGAAAACAAACTCGTTATCGAGGTCAAAGACTGCGAGATCCGCATCATCACCCACGTTCATGCCGCCTCTTCCAAGCTTTAAGATGTTGGAGGGAGCGAAGCACATCAGGTCGATGAGCTTTGCGAGCGTGATCTCACCTGTTTTTACAAGATAAGTGTACCCCAAAGCGAAGGCGGTCTCAAACCCTAATATACCATTCAAAGCGACAGAAAATTCACAAACTTTCTCGTCAGCATGATGAGGCGCATTATCTGTAGCGATAGCATCTATCGTTCCGTCCTTGATTCCTTCAATGATTGCCTCAAGGTGATCTCTGGTCCTGAGCGGAGGATGCATCTTGAAGTTCGTGTCATATGTGGCGCACATATCATCTGTAAGCGTGAAGTAATGAGGGCATGTCTCACATGTAACCTTAACTCCCCTTGCCTTAGCATCCCTGATCATGCGGACGCCGCCCTTAGTGCTGACGTGGCAGATATGGACCGGAATATTAAGATATTCGGAGAGTATTATGTCTCTTGCGATCATGATGTCCTCAGCTGCCGTAGGTATACCCCTGATACCGATGGAAGTAGATACTGTTCCCTCGTTCATCGCACCTTCAGAAAGGCTCTTGTCTTCACAGTGGTTAAGTACAGGAAGGTCGAAGTCAGAAGCATACTCAAGTACTTTTCTCATGATTCCGGCATTTTTGATAGGGTGTCCGTCATCTGATACAGCTACGATTCCTGCTTCCTTCATAAGTCCCATCTCTGAGATGAGCTCACCGTCGATTCCCTTGGTAGCTGCACCGATGGGATATACTCGGCAGTTATCAGCTTCTTTTGCCTTCTTAAGGATTCCGCTGATAACAGCAGCATTGTCAGCTACGGGATTTGTATTAGGCATCGGGCAAATTGATGTATAGCCGCCCTTAGCAGCAGAAGCAGTACCTGTTGCGATGGTTTCTTTATACTCACCGCCCGGTTCTCTTAAATGGCAGTGCATGTCAACAAGACCGGGTGTTACAGTTGCACCCTTAAGGTCGATCACTCTGTCTGCCTTATCTTCGGCAAATTCATTGGCAAACTTGCCGTCTTCAATGAAGATCTTGTTGATCTTCTCATCGTTATATACTTTGCAGTTGGTTAATATGATTCTCACAGTTGGTTCCTCCTTGCCATGAGCAGGTAAAGAACAGCCATTCTGACTGCTACACCGTTTGTAACCTGTTCATTAATTACCGACTGGTCGCAGTCGTAAACTGCCGTCGGAAGCTCTACTCCATGGTTGCAAGGACCCGGGTGCATCAGGAATGCATCCGGCTTTGCAAGTGCAAGCATCTCCGGTGTGATCGCATAGAACTTTGCATATTCTGCGATCGACGGGAAAAGTGATTTCTGCTGGCGCTCGAGCTGAACTCTTAATCCCATGACAGCATCTGCATCCTTTACGCAGTCGGCAACACTGTCGGCGATCCTGACACCCATGTTCTCGATTCCTATCGGCATCATGGTCTTAGGTCCGTATACGCTTACCTGGGCACCGAGCTTGGAAAGTCCGATAGCATTGGATCTGACGACTCTTGAGTGATAGATATCACCGCAGATTGCGATCTTCTTGCCCTCGAAAGTATCGAATCTCTCATACATCGTGAGCATGTCGAGCAAAGCCTGTGTAGGATGCTCGTTCATTCCGTCACCTGCATTTACGACAGATGCCTTAAGGTAAGGAGCAATAAAATGAGGCGCACCGGACTGGTTGTGCCTCATGATTATGATGTCTGTACCCATCATGTCGATCGTTCTTGCAGTATCAAGGAGTGACTCACCCTTGTTTACAGAGCTTCCCGAAGTTGAGATGTTTGCTGAAGCAGATCCCATGTACTTCGAAGCAAGCTCGAATGAAAGTCTTGTTCTTGTCGAATTCTCATAGAAAAGCGTTACGACCGACTTGCCCTGAAGATGTGATGTCTTCTTGTTGGCAGACGATATAACGAGCTTCATTGTCTTAGCAGTATCTAAGATCTCCATGATCTCATCTGCGGTAAGTTGCTTCATACCGAGGAGATCTTTGCTCTTAAGTCCCATTATCCTTCTTCCTCCTTAAGCAGTATTACGCGGTCCTGACCGTCAACTTCCTTGACTTCAACGTCAATGTGCTCAGTAATTGCGGTAGGAACGTTCTTTCCTACATAATCAGCTCTGAACGGCAGCTGTCTGTGTCCTCTGTCGATCAGGATCGCAAGCTGGATGTTTGCAGGTCTTCCCATATCGAAAATATTCTCTATGGCAGCCCTTGTCGTTCTGCCTGTAAAGAGAACATCGTCTACTAAAATAATCTTCTTATCGTTTACATCAAAGGGTATGTCCGTGCCGTTAACGACAGGGTGAGCAGAGAGCATAGAGAGGTCGTCTCTGTAGAAAGTGATGTCGAGGATACCCATCGGTACCTTCACGCCTTCTATCTCCTCAAGGAGAGAACGAAGTCTCATTGCAAGAGGCACGCCTCTTTTCTGGATTCCGATGATAGCTACGTTCTCAAGACCGTCGTTATGCTCAACTATCTCATGGGAGATCCTGATAAGCGCACGGGAGATCGCTGCTTCATCCATCAGTTCATGACCGGGAATTAAAACCATAAAAAAACTCCTTCCGCTAAGAATTTGGCTATGTAAAGCCCGTCCGGCAGAAAGGAATCCGTAAATACAAGTATATTAACAGCCACTTACGGCCTCGCCGGACCGTTTAAAGTTTTGCTTTTTGAATTTTATATTTTATGAGGTTTAAAAGCAATATAGTTTTTATCTCTGATTCCGAAAAATCACAGTAAACGTCATAGTGTACTGTGACTTCTAGCGTGATTTTTTAATAAAGGCTCGAAAAAATCACAGTAACCGTCAGGGTCTACTGTGACTTTTACTGTGATTTTTTGAACTCGAAAAAGAAACTACAATCCAATATGCTCAAGAAAGTGCTGAATATATGAGGTATATTGCTCGAACCCGGCCACTGCCCTGCTTCTGGCGTGTCCTGCGCCATCCACGAAGATCAGCTCACAGTATGCACCATTCTTTCTTGCGACATCATAAAGCTTTTGGCTGTGATATGGCTTAACGAGTCTGTCGCCTGAGCCGTGAATGAAAAGGATCGGGTATTTATTGTTTTCGAGATGCTCAATAGCGCAAGTTTTTCTCATATCGACATGATATAAGATAATGCCGGCTAGGTTTATCGGCGGCGTAACAAAGGCCAAGTGAAGATTTCCGTAACCGTCTTTTACAACGTCATAGCAACGGGTAAATCCGCAGTCGGCAACGATGAAGTCGATATCAGGATTATATCTTGTTACGGATAATGAGGTGGAACTGCCCATTGATTCTCCGTGAAGACCCAGGATCTTAATATCAGGATATCTGGCTCTCGTATCTTCTATTACGCACTTGAGATCGTCGGATTCGATGTTGCCCATAGTACATATATCGGGTTTATTAAGGCCGTGATGCCTCGCATCGTAAATAATGCAGGAGTATCCGAGTTTCATAAAACAATGAACATACTTGACTGAGCCATAACGATTATTTGTATGACCGTGGCACAGTATTACATATTTTCCTGTTCCACGGACATCTTCGTTATCAACAAACATGGCGTGAAGGATATAGTCATTCTTGCCTTTTATCTCATACTCAACCTTATTATATGAATCAAAATCCATCCAAAAGCCGCGTTTCTTGTTTGATTCGATCTCACGTTCAAGTGTTACGGTGTTCGGCTTTAAGGATCTTTTAACATTGCGCCATGAAAAGATCGCAAGGCTTACGAACATTAAGGTAAAAAATACTGAAATGCCAATAATTAACCAGACCAAGATCAGAACCTCATCTATCTCTGTATAACTTGCCGGCTACGATATATCTGTATCGCTTCCACTTCTTTGAAATGCCGATAAATAAAGGTTATGCCATGATTATACATCAAATAATAATGATATTTTACAATCAGATTGATTTTAAGAGTTAATGATAGAATTTTATCCGTTCAGGTATAATGTAACTTACCTTAGGAGGAATTAGGGATATGCATAGATTTGAAAAGTTCACATCACTACTGCTTTGCGCAGGTTTCTCGTTGTCGCTCATGTCATGCACGGCAAAACCCACAGCAGCAGAATCTTCAGATATTACAAACGTTTTCGAAGCAACAACTACTGTTGAAACCGGCGAGTCAACGACTGTAACTACAGAAACAGAATCTTCTGCCACATCGGAATCAACTGCTGAAACATCAGAGACAACTGCTGCAACTACTACAGCGGCAACAACATCTGAAGCTACAACTACCACGACTGAGACTTCAGCAAGTGAGACATCGCCGTCTTCTGCTCCTTCAGAGACATCTGCCACATCCACTTTCAGCGATGAGATATCTGCCATATACACAAAGAATCCTGAAGAAAAAAAGAATTACATTATATATAACGAAGCTTTCGGAGGAACTATAACCGAAAGCGCGATGAACAAAGGCTTTATCGGGATCACTATTCCTTCCGACGGCACCAATCTATATGGAAAAATACCTGCCGAAGCTTTAGAGTTCACTTTATTCTACGATGAGAGACAAAATCTTACGCTTCGTGACCTTCAAGGCAGATTTCTGGCAGCAACTTCCACCGGTGATCTGATCCTTACTGATAAGCCCGTCGAAGACAATTACCAGTTCTGGAGACTGGAAAAGGCTGAAGGCGGCTGGCACCTCATTAATGTTGGCGCAGCCGGCAATCAGGCTCTTCAGTACAGTTCAGGAACTTTCAGCATTAAGAAGGTTTCTAATGCTGAAGAGTTCGTTTTTAATTTCTACGAAGTAGGATAAAAGTATTTCAGTTTTTGGGACAGTTTTACATGTGAGCAACACGCTCTCATATTATGCGTGCTAAAATCATTTTGGGTGTTACCCACATGACATAGGCGGTTGCCTCCATTCTCATTCGAGGATAAGGAGGTGGTGCTGATGAGAGACTATGAAATTCTTATCGTGGTATTTACCGTGATGGCTATTATCTCAAGTATTCTTGTTGAGTGCATAAAAAAAGACCGCTGAAATATTGCCATAAGTCGCGGTCTTTTTGACTTTACACTGAGGTAACCGTCTAGTGGATAACACCTCTAGATAAATTCATTATACTACTAGACAAACCTTAATCAAGAATTCAATTTCTATATTATAATTATAAATTATTTTTTATATGTTTTGCTGTACACCACCACCATGGCTGCAATACATACCAAAGCAATGATTCCTACATAAAATACAGAATTCGCTCCGCTGAAGCTTGTTCCAAAGGCATGTGCATTGAAACTAAATGTATCTTTAACAGCTGATATAAATGCTCCGTTATCGACTCCGCCAATAGAAGAATCAATGCTTTCTGTTATTCCGCTTAAAAGAATGTTCCTGATAAGTGAAGTAATGTGGGTTGCCGGGAACAGATTGCAGAAGCTCTGCACACCGTCAGAAAACTGGGATAAAGGAATATAAGCGCCGATAACAAAACCTGCAGCTGCTGATAAAATGCCGAAGAACGCAGTACTTGTAGATGACGTTTTGAAGAACAGCATGACCAGCATAAACAAAGCCGTTGAGGAAACTGATCCCAGGAACATCATGCCGTAAGCTGCAATATAAGAACCAATGCTTAAGTGCAGATCGCCCATAGAGCCGATAACGACAAGACCTACAGTCAGTATAAGCGATGTCATAATGAATGAGCATAATGTGGATGCCGTGAAGTATGAGAGGATGATCTTCCATCTCTTGAGCGGAGTAGCGCAGATATCGCTGTCCACGCCTGATTCCCTGTCTTTTACGATTGTCTGAAGACATGTGTAAGGCACAGTGATCATTGCAGTTCCTAAAATTCCCGTAAGAAGGATGCCGTTTGCGAGCATATCAACGTCTCCGCCGGATACGAAGTTTTCTAGTCCGTTCATCGTAGCTTTCAAAGCATCTACAAATGTACCCTTCAAGAACAGCAGATAAAGTACAAATACAATTATCGAAGTCAAAAGCGAGAAAAATATCGCAAGGATATCCTTGAAATAGATAATGAGGTTTCTCCTCGTAAATCCCAAAAAGTCCTTCATGAAGCAAGCTCCTTTCCTGTCAGGTTAAGGAATACGTCGTCCATTGTTCCCTTAACATATTCGTAGTCTTTGATCTCATCCTTATGTTCGAAAATAAACTCCGTAAGATTACTGTCTGTTTCAATGTTGTAATGATCGGCATCGTAGACATATTTTGAGCTGATGTGCTGAATGAGGTTTTCAGCATCCTCACCTTTAGGCGTATACCATACGAGTCTCGGATGGGCATATCTTGTCTTAAGTTCAGCCGGAGTCCCTGTAGTAATGATCTTACCTTTATCAAGGATTACAACATGGTCGGCATCTCTTGTCTCTTCCATATAATGCGTTGTAAGGAATATCGTCATCTTATGCTCTTTACGCAGATAGTTGATGTAATCCCATACAAGCTTTCTGGACTTAGGATCAAGACCTGTCGTAGGTTCATCTAGGAATAAAATCTTAGGGTTATTGATCAGGGCCCGCATGATGTCTACCCTTCTTCTCTGTCCGCCGGAGAGTTTCTCGTATTTTCTGTCCCAGATGTCTTTCATCTCGAATCTTTCAGAGAAAGGCTCAAGCCTTGCAAGAACCTGCTTTTTGCTGAGACCGTAGTAAGAACCTCTGGTAAGCAGGTTATCTTTTACGCTGAGCTTCTTGTCGAGGACAGAATTCTGAAATACGATTCCGTTTACCTTGCGGATCTCGTCGTCTTCTTTGCCGAGTTCATGTCCGCAGATAAAAGCCTGACCGTCTGTTTTCTTAAGTATTGTCGTCAGCATATTTATCGTTGTTGACTTGCCGGCTCCGTTTTCGCCCAGAAATGCGAACATCTCCCCTTCTTCCACATCAAATGAGATACCATCAACTGCGGTATGCTCCTTGTACACTTTTGTAAGGTTTTTAACTTCGATTATTTTCATGTTCATTCCTCCTTGCAAGGTCACAATACCCCAGAGGAATGCATGCGGAAATAGCAACTCAACCAAGTTGCGGAAAAGTATTACCAAGTTGCTGAAAAATGCGTAATATGGCTACAAGAATGCAATAGCCGATGTTTAGTTACTCTTCGTCCCTTATATCGTCCAAAGCCTTATTTATCTGGTTCTCGTCACGCTTATGGAACCACAGAGTCATAAGCCATACGAAAACATATACCATGAAATAGATGATGGTCATGAAGATAAAGCCGTCCATATGCTGGAACCACTTGAATACAAAGCCGAACAATGTAACAACAGCGTAAAGACAAATACAATGAAGGATTATCCTGACTATGAACTTATTCCTTGGCAGATCATCAATAAGCCAGAAAAGTGTCGGCAAAGAACATACAGCGCCTGTGAGGATAACGGATACCAGCTGAAGCCATGTCAAGTTGAAATCAGCAAGATTATCACCCATAAACGAATAGACGAGACCTTCGATTATGATGCCCACAAAGATGGCAAAAGAGATCATCATAGTCTGTTCAAGCCATAACTTTAATCTGTTCATCCTATTCCGAGCCTCCTTTTGACTTCCTTTACGTAACCTCTGGAAATAACGACTATCTCATCGTTAAGCATTGTCGCATCTACCCTGCCGCTGATCTGTGACTTAACATTCTTTATCTTCTTGAGATTGATTATCATGGATTTTGAGCATCTCATGAAATAACCGCCGAGCATTACTTCAAGTTCATAAAGCCTGTATTTGCAGTCATAACAACCCTGCTTGGTATAAACGAAAGTCTTTTTGTCGACAGATTCAATGTAATAGACCGCAGAAGCCTTGATAATATAGACTTTGCCGTCTTTACTGACAGTAAAGCTCTTTGAGTCTCCCTCAAGAAGTTCAATGGCACCCGAGATCTCATCAGTAACCTCGACTGCCTTAATGACAGCCTGCTCTTCTTCCTTGGAATTGACCCTTTCGACAATGACCTGCAAATCTTACCTCTTAGTCCAAATGTCTAAAATTGAACTGCCAGTCTGATTTTAGACATTTCAACATAATGTTATACATTTGAATTTTAACAAAAATAAAACCCGTAAACATAATGTCTACGGGTTTTGGTGGGGCTGGTGGGACTTGAACCCACACGATTTATGGTCGGCAGATTTTGAGTCTGCTGCGTCTGCCATTCCGCCACAACCCCGTGCGCGTTGATAATTATATTAAAGCGCTATTTCTTTGTCAATTTAGATTATAGGCAAGCTTGCCATAATAGAAATTGACATTTATTCACTGAAAAGGCTGTCATGCTGCCTCTCCCTCTATGCCTGCTTCAGCCTCATATTCAGCCATGACGCCGGAATTTATAAGGAACGATTCTATATGCTCTTTATAAGCCTGTTCTCCTGCGATCTCTCTTGAACGCGCATGTCCGGCGCCTTCAACAAGCCAGAGCTCGCTATATGCGTACTGACTTGCTACTGCATACATATCCTCGCTGTTCTCGACGTCGATCCAGTCGTCAGCCTGGCCATGTACGAAAAGAACAGGAACATTGCTGCCCTTAAGAGCATCGATTCCGCTGACCTCCTCATCATCAATGCCGTAAATGAGCTTAAATCCTAAGTCTGCACAGGCTCCGAAAGGATATAAATACATATCGTTATACATATCGTGGACCATGAACTTAAGGCTCTCAAAACCGCAGTCAGCGACTGCAAAGTCGACTTTGTCCGTATATCTCAAAGCATTTAAAGTAGTGGAAGCACCCATCGATTCGCCATGAAGGCCAAGAAGCTTAACGTCTCCGTATCTGGAATATGTATCTTCAATAATGTAATTAAGGTCCTGTCCTTCGTAGCCGCCCATAGAGCAGATAGCCTTCTCATTCTGAGGACCGTGACCTCTGAGGTCATATATAATGCATGTAAATCCAAGCTCAATGAATGCATCGCAATACTTGGATCCGGCATACATGTTGGACTGATGTCCGTGGGAATAGATCAGGTATTTGCCTGTCCCTACAGTCTCAGGCGTGGAGATTTTCGAGCAGTGGAGTTCATAACCGTCCAGGCCTTTAACAATATAATCTTCCTTATCATAACTGCTGAAATTACCCCAGACACCTGCTTCCTGCATTTCTGTAATAACTTCATCATAAGAAGCGCGCTTGGGATGCGTGATCGAAGTTGATGTTCCGATGGCAGCGCCCAGAAGATTGAGCACGATAAACACAGCCAAAGAAATCAGAACGATCTTTAAAACTTTCTTTTTACTTACCTTTTTACCTGATTTTGACATACAGTCACCCCTCATTTTAGTTCCCGGTCATTATATCAAATATGACTTAAGTTATAAGTGAAAATCATTCTGCCGATAACTCAATGATTTTTAATAATAAAAGCCGTTTCTGCCTCAAATCTAATCGAAAACACCGAAAAATAACAAGTAAAATTCAGGCAAAAAGTATTATAATTAACCTGTTAAATTTTAAGGAAAGAGGTTACCGATTATGGCAAACATTGATTTGACAAAGTACGGCATCACAGGCACAACTGAGATCGTCTACAATCCTTCATATGAGACACTCTTTGAAGAAGAAACAAAGGCCGGTCTCGAGGGTTATGAGGTTGGTAAGGTTACTGAGCTTGATACTGTTAACGTTATGACAGGTATCTTCACAGGCCGTTCCCCTAAAGATAAGTACATCGTTATGGATGAGAACTCCAAGGACACAGTTTGGTGGACATCCGATGAGTACAAGAACGACAACCACCCTATGACAGAGTCTACATGGGAAGTTGTTAAGGACATCGCTAAGAAAGAGCTCTCCAACAAGAGACTTTTCGTAGTTGATGCTTTCTGCGGTGCAAACAAGGATACAAGAATGGCTATCCGTTTCATCGTTGAGGTTGCTTGGCAGGCTCACTTCGTAAAGAACATGTTCATCGTTCCTTCTGAGGAAGAGCTCGCTTCTTTCGAGCCTGACTTCGTTATCTACAACGCTTCAAAGGCTAAGGTTGACAACTACGCTGATCTCGGACTCAACTCAGAGACATGCGTTGCTTTCAACATCACATCACGTGAGCAGGTTATCATCAACACATGGTACGGCGGTGAGATGAAGAAGGGTATGTTCTCCATGATGAACTACTACCTCCCTCTCAAGGGCATCGCTTCAATGCACTGCTCTGCTAATACAGACATGGAAGGTAAGCACACAGCAATCTTCTTCGGTCTCTCCGGAACAGGTAAGACAACACTTTCCACAGATCCTAAGAGACTCCTCATCGGTGACGACGAGCACGGTTGGGACGACAACGGCGTATTCAACTTTGAGGGCGGCTGCTATGCTAAGGTTATCAACCTCTCCAAGGAGAATGAGCCTGACATCTACAACGCAATCAAGAGAAACGCTCTCCTCGAGAACGTAACAGTTGCTGACGACGGCAAGATCGACTTCGCTGATAAGACGGTTACAGAGAATACACGTGTTTCTTATCCTATCGACCACATCGAGAAGATCGCTAAGAACGTTAACGTTGTATCCGCTGGTCCTGCAGCAGAGAACGTAATCTTCCTTTCTGCTGATGCTTTCGGCGTACTCCCTCCTGTTTCCATCCTCACACCTGAGCAGACAAAGTACTACTTCCTCTCAGGCTTCACAGCTAAGCTCGCTGGTACAGAGCGTGGAATCACAGAGCCTACACCTACATTCTCCGCTTGCTTCGGTCAGGCATTCCTTGAGCTCCACCCTACAAAGTATGCTGAAGAGCTCGTAAAGAAGATGGAGAAGTCCGGCGCTAAGGCTTACCTCGTTAACACAGGTTGGAACGGCACAGGTAAGAGAATCTCTATCCCTGATACACGTGGAATCATCGATGCTATCCTCGACGGTTCTATCAAGAAGGCTCCTACAAAGAAGATCCCTTACTTCGATTTCGAAGTTCCTACTGAGCTTCCCGGCGTTTCTACAGAAATCCTCGATCCTCGTGACACATATGCTGATGCAGCAGAGTGGGACAAGAAGGCTCAGGATCTCGCTGGCAGATTCATCAAGAACTTCAAGAAGTATGAGACAAACGAAGCTGGTAAGGCTCTCGTTGAGGCTGGTCCTAAGCTCTGATCCTTCTGAGATTAAGATAGTTCAATCAAATACTCCTGGGGATTTCCTCAGGAGTATTTTTTTGTTAAAATTATTTAACAATTTATCTGTTTACCTAAGATATAGTGGTATAGTTAAATATATATATCCAATATATTTCAGGGTGCATGAATATGAAGAGAACAAGAGACATTAGGGTTATCAGAACACAGACAGCTCTTCTTGAGGCGCTGGAAGATCTTATCAAGACCAAAAAACTCTCCAATATTACGATTACTGAACTTTGCACGGCAGCCAAGATCAACCGCAACACGTTCTACTACCACTACAATAATATTTTTGAGTTCTTAGACGAACATAAAAAGCTCATCATTGATGACCTTAATGAGATCGCTGAGATCAGCAAGACCCACAGCAAGCAGAATCTCGTTGAAGTTTTCACTGTTCTTAAGAAACATCCTTACTTCCTGAATATCCTCATCTCCCCTAACTGTGATCTTGATTTCTTTAATGAGATCTTTGATGTTGCATCAAGCAAGGCATCGATCATCTTTTCTAAAGATCCAAACACCCTTACAAACAGAGAACGTCTCCTTTGCTCTTACTGCAATGCCGGATGCAATGCAGTCATAATCACATGGATAATGAATGACATGAAGGAATCACCTGAAGAGATTGCTGATTTTATCTGGACTTCTTCCAAAAACGGTGTATTCTCACAGTTATTCCCCAACGAAGAGTTCGATTAATTTATTTTATATAACCCCAAAACGAATGACGCATCATACTCTTATGATGCGTTTTTTATTTGAATTAATCAGGCAAAAGCCGTGCTTTTCGAGCAAATATGCTCTATAGTTCAGTCAAAAGTTCAGTCTATAGACAGAACAAAAGACGGAACATTTGTTATGACTCGTGTCGCAATTGCGCCTTACTCTTTGCCGTATTTTCGAAGACAAAACACGGAAAAATCAGGCTAAAAATACGGCTACGCCTTACTCTTTGCCGTATTTTCGCCAAACAAAACACGGAAAAATCGGCTGAAAATACGGCTACGCCTTACTCTTTGCCGTATTTTCGCCAGACAAAACACGGAAAAATCGGCTGAAAATACGGCTACGCCTTACTCTTTGCCGTATTTTCGAAGACAAAACGCGAAAAAATCGGGCTGAAAATACGGCTATGCCTTACTCTTTGCCGTATTTAGGGAAACAGAACTCGAAAAATCTGGCAAAAAGTACGGCTACGCCTTACTCTTTGCCGTATTTTCGAAGACAAAATGCGGAAAAATCAGGCTAAAAATACGGCTATGCCGTACTATTTGCCGTACTTATGCCCGACTTCCAACACAAAAACAGGGATGCCGAAGCACCCCTGTATCAAAATATCATTTATAAAGACTTTAAGCAGTTACGATCTTGTTGGCATTCTCGAGGTTATGTCTCTCGACTGCTTCCTGTCTCATCTTGTACTTGAGGATCTTACCTGCTGCGTTCATCGGGAATCCGTCAACGAAGTCGACATATCTCGGAACCTTGTGCTTAGCCATGTGATCCATGACAAACTGCTTGATCTCTTCTTCTGAAGACTCTTCGCCGGGCTTTAATACTACAGCTGCAAGGATCTCTTCGCCGTAGTCAGCATCAGGAACACCGATTACCTGAACGTCCTGGATCTTAGGATGTGTATAGAGGAAATCCTCGATTTCCTTAGGGTAGATGTTCTCACCGCCGCGGATGATCATGTCCTTGATACGGCCTGTGATCTTGTAGTAACCGTCTTCAGGTCTTCTCAAAGCGAGGTCACCTGAATGGAGCCAGCCGTCTTCGTCGATAGCAGCTGCTGTAGCCTCAGGCATCTTGTAGTAACCCTTCATGATATTGTAGCCGCGTGCGCAGAACTCACCCGGAACACCGTCAGGCAATTCAACGCCTGTCTCAGGATCAACGATTTTGGTCTCAACGCCGAAGATAGAAGGTCCTACGGTATTAACTCTCTGCTCGATCGTGTCTGTTGTCTTGGACATCGTTGTTGCAGGAGATGCTTCTGTCTGACCGTAAGTGATAACGATCTCAGGCATGTGCATCTTCTCGATAACTTCCTCCATTGTCTTGATCGGGCAAGGTGATCCTGCCATGATACCTGTTCTCATGTGTGAGAAGTCTGTCTTCGGGAAATTCTCATGTCCAAGCATTGCGATGAACATCGTAGGAACGCCGTGGAAGCATGTGATCTTCTCCTGGTTAATGCAGTTCAAGCCCTTTCTGGGTGAGAATGCGGTGATCGGTGACATTGTAACTGCGTGAGTTACGGAAGCTGTCATTGCGAGTACCATGCCGAAGCAGTGGAACATAGGAACCTGGATCATCATGCGGTCGAATGAAGACAGATCCATGCAGTCACCGATTGCCTTACCGTTATTTACTACGTTGTAGTGTGTGAGCATAACGCCCTTAGGGAATCCCGTAGTACCTGAAGTGTACTGCATGTTGCATACATCGTGCTTGTCGATGGTACGGCGGATCTTCTCGACATCACTGTAAAGAACTGTCTCTGCAAGTGCCGGGAGCTCATCCCAGTGGAAGCATCCGGGAACCTTGGATTCGCATGTGATTACGTTCTTCAATACAGGAAGTCTTGCAGCTTCAAGCTTACCGGGCTCTGAATCCTTGAGTTCAGGACAGATCTCGTTGATGATCTGGATATAGTCTGAATCCTTGAACTTGTCGATCATGACCAATGTGCATGTATCAGACTGTCTCAAGAGATATTCGATCTCGTGGATCTTATATGCTGTGTTTACTGTAACGAGTACGCATCCGATCTTTGTTGCTGCCCAGAATGTGAGATACCACTGGGGAACGTTTGTAGCCCAGATAGCGATATGGTCGCCTTTCTTACATCCCATTGCGAGGAATGCGCGTGCGAGATTATCTACGTCATTTCTGAACTCGGGATATGTACGTGTATAATCGAGCTCTGTATATCTGAAAGCATACTGATTCGGGAAGAGCTCGCAGATCTTATCCAATACATCCGGGAATGTGAGGTCGATCAGAGTTTCCTTGGGCCAGGGATAGTAACCGGTTCCCCTCTTGTCCATCTGAAGCTCAGTCTTCTGCTTAGGACGGTATGTCTCCATATAGTTTGCGAACTGAGGGATAACGATACCTGCAGAATCAAGATCTTTGGACCATCTGTATACCCACTCGAGTGAGATATAGCCGATATAATCGATTGCCTGGAGAGCATCGAACATCTCCTTCAAAGGCATATCACCTGTACCCATAAGCTTATAGGATACCTTGCCGTCGACCATGACGGAGTCCTTAACGTGAACGTGTTTGATGTACTCGCCAAGGTTATTTACTGTCTCAACGGGAGACTCACCCATGAATCTGTAAGGGTGATGCATATCCCAGAGAGCTGCTACCTTGCGGTTGCCGATCTCGTCGAGGACCTTTTTAAGTCTCTTTGTATCAGCATAAACGCCGTTTGTCTCAATAAGGAGAGTTACGTTATATTCTTCTGCATAAGGAATGAGTTCTCTAATGATGGAGATAACAACATTATCGTCGATCTCCTTTTCAGGTGCCGGATTACGGTCACCCAAAACACGGATATAAGATGTGCCGAGCTTGGATGCGAGCTCGATATAAGCCTTGATCTCAGCGATTGCCTTGTCCTTTGTGGAAAGATCGTTTATAGGCTCGCCTGAAGAAAGACAAGGGATGGCGATCTTCAGTTCCTTGAGTTTAGCTACTGTCTTCGGGAGCTCACTGTCTCTGAACGGAGGAGCCTTAACCGAGAAAATGTCCTGGCCGAGACCTCTGATCTCAATTCCGTTGAAATTGAAGTCCTTAGCCATTGAGTAGATATCCTGCCAAGAAAAATCAGGACATGCGAGTGTTGAAAAGCAAGTTAACATAGTAATTCCCTCTTTATTTATTGCGTAACCAAGAGATTATATAGGTTTACGGGTTTTTTGTAAATTTCACGCGTGATTTTTGGCCCTACGCGAGCAAGCCGACAAACTAATATGGCTGCTTAGCAGCCTAGTGTAAGTCGGAGGGTAAGAAGGACAGCAGAAGAAACGCCAAGTATGACGCTGTTGTTCTTTAAGATCAAACTGTTCTTCTCTGTTTTCATCAATTAACCTGTATAAATACGAATAAGCGCTTTAAGAAAACGCAACAACGTAATTATATATTTTTTGTCCGCCTATGCAAGAGTAAATTTCAGCCGAAGTACAAACAGCCTTTATCTGCCCATTGATGGAATCAGCAAGTTCCTTATCTTCTTCGTTGTCAGCGAAAACCTTGACTGACTCGCATGAATTGACACCAGGTACTGTCGGAACAAACTGTTCCAGACATTCCTTAAGATCAGATGAAGCGCATGTGATGATGTCGTCATCCAAAACTCCGATGAAATCACCTGATGTAACGTTGATTCCGTTATATACGCCTGTCTTGTCAGCCTTGGCGATAAGACCTGTATGAACACCCTCAAGAGCCTTGTTCATGGCAGCTTCAATCTCCTGATATGAAGCATTGGTGTCAACAAGTGATAATGCAAGATAGCCTTCAGCCATGGACTTAGTGGGAATTATGTGGATCTCACAGTCCTTCATGACTTCCCTAACCTTCTCGGCCGTCATAATGATGTTCTTATTATTAGGTAAAATAATAATATGCTTTGCAGAAGCATTCTTGCAGGTATCGCAAAGGCTCAATACGGATACGTTATTGGACTGACCGCCCTTTGCGATCTCGGCAACTCCCATCTCCTTAAAGAGCTTTTCAAAGCCGTCGCCGTCAGCTACTGCAACGATTGCAACGTCTTTCTTATTTGCAAACAGAGTCTCTTGATGCTGGATCGTCATGTTCTCGATCTTGAGCTTAATGAATTCACCGAACTTATGGAAATAAGCCATAACTGACTCAGGTTTTAAGGTATGGATATGGATCTTAACCTGATTGCCGTCTTTAACCAGAACAAGAGAATTACCGAAGTCTCTCATATCGGATGTGACAAGTGTCTCATTAAATGAATCAGCCTTATCGTCGTCTAACTGAATGATCATCTCCGTACAGTAACCGAACTCTGCAAGCCCCTCGCCCATTCCGGGTATGGATGCACCTGCATCAACAGCAGCAACAGACTCAAACTCTGAAAGATCGATCTCAAAAGAGTCATCCAAAGCTTCGAGCATACCTGTTACAAGGCATACGAATCCCATGGCGCCGGAGTCAAGAACGTTGTATTCCTTAAGGATAGGAAGAAGCTCAGGTGTCTTCTTCAAAGACTCTGTGGCACCTTCAACGATGTTCTTCATGAACTGCTCTGTTGTCGTATCTTCATCGAGATCGTCTTCGGCATTTTCCTGTGCCTCGCGGCATACAGTAAGGAAAGTGCCTTCAACAGGTTCAGCTACTGAGTTATATGCACTCTCGGTACCGGCAAGGAAACCTGCATAAAGAGAACCTGCGTTTAATTCATCAAAATCCTTGAATGACTTAAGGAAACCCTTGAGCCACTGAGAAAGAATAACACCCGAGTTACCCTGTGAATTCATTAGGGCACCGGTATAAAGCTTATCGAAATCGGAAGATTCAAGGTCTTTGTCACCAATCTCAAAGAGAACCTTCAAAACTCCGCTCATAGTCTTGTCCATGTTTGTTCCCGTATCACCGTCAGGAATCGGGAAAACATTCATGTCATTTAATTCCTGCTTATTATCAAGTATCTTCTTGGCACCGCCAATAAGCATTTTCTTAAGAACTGACAATTCCATGTTACCTGTCTTCTACCTCTTATTCTAATAATTTAATGAAGTCAGTTACTGCCTTATCATATGCCTCAAGATTTCTGATCCTTAAGTGGGAATGTGCTCCCTCATCGAACCAGACCATCTGTTTTCTTTTAGATCCGCTTGCATCATTGATCTTATTGAAATACTTGGGAAGTGATGACACATCCTGTCTTCCGCAGATCATGAGCTGGGGTACTTCAACGTTCGGAATAGCCTTGATCGGCGTATTCTTGAAAATGTTTATGCCTGCATATTTCTTAAAGAGAAGTCCCATCTGAAGACAAACCGGGAATGAAGGCTTGCCTAGATTCCTTGTTCTCTGGCAGAGAACGTTATAGAAAGAGATGAAAGGTCCTTCAAGAACGATGGCATCGACATAAGGATTGTGATCTGCAGCAGTATAGATCGCAGCGACGGATCCGATGCAGATGCCGTGGATTACAAAGTGATCGATACCAAACTGCTCGTGAACTACCTTAAGCCATGAATCAACATCCTTGCCTTCAAGCATTCCGGCACCTGTGTACAGGCCTTCACTGAGGCCTGCAGCACGGGGATCGACAACGATGATGTTGAACTTATTCTTCTGATAAAGATCTGCGAAGTAATAGCAGTACTTACATGTCTCAGCACGTCCTGCCATTATGAGGCATGCCCTGTCGTAACCGAAGTCGAAGTATTCGCCCTTCATCTTGAGACCGTCGAACGAAGTCATCTCAATCTCAGTCATGTATGAAGCGTTCTCATTACCCCACTTCATTCCTGTATCGAACATTACGGTATGCTCGGCATTCTCGGGAGCGCTGTTTCCTCTTGCCCATTTGTCTTTGGACTCGCGGACGAACATATTCGTATACTGCTTCTTTGCTATCTTCATGCAGTAAACCCACATGAAGACAAAGCCGCCGCCCAGTATTGCTATGAGGGCGATGATGATTATCAGAGGGACCGGATTAAAGCTGTTCATTATAACTTAGCCTTGATGTCCTCTAAGAGCTTGGTCTCTTCTACAAGGCCTTCGGAAATCTCCTTACCCATGTAGAAAGCAACTACCATGCCGGGACCGATGGAAGATCCGTTAGCCATACAAACTGTTGTAGGGATGATCTCCTCGGGGTTGAACTCTTCACGGATGAGTTCCTGGAGCTGCAGCCACTGAGCCTTACGGAATGTGTGAGATACGAAGATTCTCTTCGGGTTAGGCTCGATAGTAGCCTTCATGTATTCGATCATGGCAGCTAAAAGCTTCTTGTAACCAGTAACCTTCGTGATGATCTGGTTCATACCGTCACGGTTGAACTCAGCGATAGGCTTGATGTTGATGAGTGAACCCATGAAAGCTGAAACGTTGGAGCAACGGCCCATCTTTGCGAGGAACTTAAGATCGTCAACTGTACCTGTCTGGTGGCATCTGTGCTTATTGTCTTCAAGCCACTGTGCTACTTCATCGATTGACTTGCCTTCCTTCTTCATATCACCTGCAAGAGAGCAGAGAAGTCCGTCGCCGCCTGAATAACGGAGTGAGTCAACGCAGATGATCTTTCTGTCAGGATACTTCTCCTGAAGGTTTGAAGCAGCCTTACGGCAGCAGTCATATGTATTTGAAAGAGCGTGGGACAAGGAAATGTTGAGGATGTCCTTACCCTGCTTAAGATACTTCTCAAAGAATGCCTCCTGTACTTCCAAACCCTTGATGGATGTGGAATACATTGAATCCTTGGACATTGATGTGTAGAAGTCCTGGGGTGAGATATTCTCCCAGTCCAGTGTGGAATCTTCGGTGTGTCCGTCCGGGAAGTTGATATTACCCGGAAGATAATCGTCAATTCCGAATCTTTCTCTGAGATCCTTTGTAAGATCTGTTGAGCTGTCTGTGAGAATTACATAATCAGCCATTTTCTTTACTCTCCTTAATATGTAATTAATTATTTGAAGACTTGATCATTGTTATAACATCGCCGACGTTCCTGAATTCATAGTCTTCATCAACCGGCAATGCTACATTCATACGGGATTCGATATTCATTAGGATGACGTCGAAAGAAGAATCGTCTATCCCGAGATCTTCCAGTTCGGAATCGGCGGTAATCATATCAAGCGGGACGTCAAACGTCCTGTTCATCGTCTTATAAGTATCACAGAAAATGGAATACAATTCCGGAATCATATCCATAATCCTATTCCCCACCAGCCTTTGCGTTCCTGGCCTCTTCGATCTCGCTGCTGATCTTGGCAAGGTTAGCCTTCATCTCGGCTCTTACCTTCTTGATGTAGCTGTTCATCTCGGGCCTGGTCTCCGATATCGCCTGACGCCTGAGTTCATAGAGTTTCTCACGCATTATTTCATTGGCTTTATCGTACGATTCATTATCTGTTACAAGCCCTTCTTTGTCAAATTCTATGGGGTCTCCGATGACAAAGCGCGTGGGCTTAAAAAACTTATATGAAGTGTGGATATAAACAGGTACTACAGGTCTCTTCGTATAGATCGACAACATGGCAGGACCCTTCATGAAATCGAGGAATTCATCGTCGTAATTCATGTGTCCTTCCGGGAAGATGATAAACGGTTCGTTATTCTTAAGTCCGTTCATCATCGTCTTCAGAGATTCCCAGTCAAAACCAGATCGGTCAAGCAGAACGCAGCCCATGGCTTTCTCAAAGAACCCCCACGACTTGTTTACTTCCGCAACGTCTTTTGCTGCAAGGCTTCTGCAGTAAACTCTGCGGAATACATAGTAGAGCAAAGCTGAATCGATCCACCATGAATGGTTTGCAACGATTATCATTCCCTTATTCATGAATCTCGTTCCGCGAGCGAGATCACCGTTATAGCTTATCTTGGTCCTCATGAGGATCTTGATTCCGGGCCATGCAGTTGTCTTCATGAAGTTATAAAGGAATCCGGCATACTTCGGTCTCTTAAGCTTCTTTCCATCAGCGATAAGAAAGTTACGGAGATAGAACTGCCTGTATTCCTCTGTCCTGTTCTGAAGGTCTGTTGTAAATGCAGCTGCCCTGTCCTGAAGTGAATCAAGACCGTCACGGGTCATGTATGTATCAGGATACATATAGCTTCCGATGAACATCAGGTCACGCTTGCCGGGACCAATCATTCCGTTATGGAATACAGGAACGATGGGCGCGCCTGAACTCAATGAGATAAGGGCTGCTGCCTGCTTATATTCAAGGAGCTTTCCTTCAGTCTCAATGTGTCCTTCAGGAAAGATAAGGATAGAATGACCTTTGTTGATCTGCTCTACTGCCTTATTTACGGCATCCATGTTACCTGTTACGGCATCTACATTAATTACGCCCATTGCCTTCAGTAAGAAAGTGAGTACCGGATTGTAAGCATAGAACTGTGCGCCTACGAGAACGTATTTCCTTCTGCCCGGGAATGCCAGCAATGCCTCAACATAGTCAAGGAAAGCCGTGTGATTCATTGCAATGACCACAGGTCCCTTATACTTCTCCTTCTTTTCCTTACGAAGATAGATCTTCTTTATCGGGAAAAGAATGAGCGCAGGGATAATGCTGTTAATGTAAAGGAGCCATCTAATAAGAAACATCAGGATTCAAACTCCTTCTTCTGTTCAATGAGATAATCAGCAATCGCCATAGGTGTGATGAGCGGTGTCTCAGTCATGTTGATGGGTCTTCCGGTAACTTCGGATACTTTGGACAAAAGCTCAACATACTGCATCGAATCACCGCCAAGTGATACGAAGTTGGATGTCTCTGTTATTTCAGAACGATCCTTATTTAGTATCTCAGCGAAAACATCACAAATCTTGCCGATGATCTCCGTATACTCTGCACTTTTTGTTCGGGTAACTTCTTCTTCAGTTGGTCTGGTGCATTCAGTAGCATAGAGCTCGCCCTTCTCAAGCTTTGAAGCAAGTTCCTTACGGTCGATGCCCTTGAAGTTCTCAGGCATTGCGCCGATAAGGTTAAGGACCTTGAGAGGTCTTTCAGACATTGTGAGCTGGTCCATGGAAGCAAAGACACCCTTCAATGAAGAGGCTTTTTCAAATGCACCCATAGAACCGTCTTCAGCAAGAACAAGTACCATCTGCTTTTCAGATGAACCGGGAAGCTGGCAATTGATCATGGCTTCCTGGGTAAAAGCACCTTTGTTGATCCTTGATTCGATCTCTTCAGGTGAGATATTCTCGCCATTGGGTCCGATGATGACATCATCAAGACGGCCGATGATATGAAGACGTCCTGTCTCATCAATATTTACCTTGTCATTTGTCGGATAGTAATCTTCTTTAAATTCAGTGAACTTACCGTCTACATAAATACCATTCATGGAGTGTTCCTTTGGAATAAGGAGTTCGCCTGAATCACTGATCTTATAAGCAATATTGCTGAAGATCTTACCTGTGCTCGTACCACATCTGAACTGAGACTTTCTTGAGAGCTCAACACAGATAACGCCGCACTCGGTAAGGCCGTAACCTGCATATATCGAATAACCTAAACCGTTTAATACTTCAAGTGTTCTGGGTGATATGAATCCGCCGCCTGAGATAAGGAATGTGGCCTTTTCACCCAAAAGCTGACGGCGAACCTTTTTGAAGATGATCTTTCTTACGATAATGGGACCTAACAAAGGTAAAACATTCTGAAGCTTATTAGAGAACTTGATTGCCTTATTAAACTTCTCCGTCTTTCCCTGCTTTGCTACTTCACGTTCAAGAGAAGCAACAGTCTTATTCCATACCAAAGGTATCGCAAAGAAATGCGTAACACCTATCCTCTTGCAAACAAACTGGATACTCTGCGCATCGTACTTGGGAAGGAAAACAAAGGCTCTTCCGAAGAACATAAACCACATCAGTGTCGCGATAAGACCGAAGATGTGATAGAAAGGCAGGAATGCAAGATTGTGGATATCGAGCTTGGCATTGTACTGGATAGACTGGTTTTTCCTTACGATATCTTCGCTCATCTCAACCTGAAGACAGATTGTCTTGCCGCTGTGTGAGATGATCTTCGGCTTTGAAGTGGAACCTGATGTAATGAGGATGATCTCGTCAGCCCACTTGATCATGGATTTGTCGAACTTGGTACCCTTGCCTGCAGCCAGAAGATCTTTTACGGATACTGCCTTGTCAACGCGGACATCTTCAGATACTACGAAAACAGGATCCATATCCTTTATGATCTCGTTAGTGATACTGATGTTATGTCTTGTATTGAGCAATATAGGCTTAAAGCCTGCCTGAAGAAGTCCCCAGAACAAAGCAACCCAGTCAGCAGAATTCTCAAGGAAGATACCTACGAATTCTGTTGAGCCGCCTGCACCGTAAACTGAGGCAGCTTTAGAAAACTCATCTACTCTCTCATAAAGCTCATAATAGGATATCTTGCATATGTTGCCGTCCTCGAGCCATTCACCGAATGTCTCGCTGGTAAATCTGTTCTTGATTATCGTGTAGATCGATTCAAATGTCTGCGGAGATTTTTTAAGCGCAGCAATATTCTCGGTTACAATACTTGAAACCATTTTCCTCTTTATCCCCAAACCTTCTTTATTTGTTCGCACATCTCAAGAAGCGCAGCCTGAGCCTGAGGCAGGATTCCAAAGTAATCAAGGAATGCATGCGATACGCCTCTGTATCTGATGTGTGTATTAGGAACTCCGGCTTTATCCAGAAGCCTGGAATAATATTCGGCCTGAATGCGGAGTCCGTCGTATTCTGCAGTGAAAACACCTGTTACAGGCATATTTCCAAGATCGTCATAGATCATACTGACGTCAGGATTGCGCTTGACCTCTTCATATCTGCCGCCCGAATAAGCTGTAAGAATTGCAGCCATAAGATCGTTATTGCCTAAGCCGTCTGCACGGCCGAGCTGGAGTCTTGAACTGATGATCTCTTTCTGCTCTTCGCCGACGTCATACATATCAAGCTTCCAGTCGTAGAGATTATCCCTTGAATAAAGATCAACACAGGGATAGAAAAGTCCGGCATAGCTGAATTTAGCTTCTGTCTTGTTATCAATGATCGCAGCAAGAGCAAGGTTTGCGCCTGCGCTGTCACCGAAAAGTCCGATCTTCGAAGCATCAACCTTCAACGAAGTAGCATTATTATAAATGTACTCAACAGCGGCAAGAATATCTTCGATAGCTGCAGGGTAAATACTCTCAGGAGCAAGGCTGTAATCAACATTGAATACTCTGCATCCTAAGTTCTCTGCAACATAACGGCACGGCTCTTTATAGAACTCAGCTTTAGATGCTATAAATGATCCGCCGTGAATATATACCATTACCGGAAGCACTTCATCTGCCCTATCAGAAGGCACATATGAAAAAAGCTTGAATGATCTGCCGCCGCAAGTAAGATCTATTGCGTCTTCAGTGATCTCTCCTTTGCACATATCCTGGCAGTAAGTCTTTGTTGTCTGACGCATTCCTGCTACGGAAAACTGCGCAGGCATTGATTTCTGGAAAGCATAGATAGCACTTCTAATGAAGAACTCTCTTGGATCCATCTTCCCTTCAAAATCACCTTCATCAGGCACATTCTTAATTACGATCTTCTGTGTGCCCGTATCAACGGTCTCACCCGAATTAAGTATCTTCTCAACTAATGCAAAATCACACTTATCCATAAATCAAACCTTTCCCAATATTCCTGATTTGCCAAATACATAGCTTAACACTAAAATGACCAAAAGCGAGATTGCTGCGCCTAGCAGCATGAACCATTCCTGATAGTAGAACAGCATCATTATCAGAGTTGCTATGCAGTACTTGATAGAACATGTGATGTAATAGATAGCACTTATCTTCTGTCTGTGTCTGATGCCGGCAGAGAAAACGTTGAGTACTGCATGCATTGCGGTAACCCATGTATAGATACCGATAGTCCAATAGAAGAAATGAGGAATATCAAACCACACAAGGAGCGAAAGTGTCAGCACATAAAGAGTATAAAGCAATGCTGAGATAAGACCGTAAGCCCACAAAGATCTCTGGATCCTGATGGTATCCTTGATCGGCCTGAAATGCGTATTTTTGTTGTTATTCTCATAGATGGTCTTGATGTCGATGCCTGTGACCTTCATGCCCTCTTTATGCGCAGTTGCAAGGACATTAAGCTCATACTCATATTTGTTACCGGGAATATCCTGAAGCCACATGCAAAGTCTGGCCGGGAAACCTCTTAGACCGGACTGGTTATCACGAAGATAAACACCCGTAACTATCGTATATACGATCTTGGACATATCATTACCGATCCTTGACTTGATCGGGATCTTCTCAGATAAGTCTCTCATGCCGAGAACGATGGTGTCTGTCTTTCTGGTAAGCTTTGCTACACGCTCTATATCTTCAATGGCATGCTGTCCGTCTGAATCGGCGGTAACGATGTAATCGATTTCTTCACTTAAGTTGTTGCCGATATATTCAAAACCGCGCTTAAGGGCATAACCCTTACCCTTATTTTCTTTATAGCCGATGACATCAGCATAAACAGCTGCTCTTTTGAAGAACTCATCACAACGCTCACGGCTGCCGTCATTAACGGCAACTACCTTAAAACCACGCTTGTGCAGCTCTTCACAAAGGAGAAGGAACTTCTCGTCCGGATTATAAACAGGCAATAATACAGCTGTCTTCATTAACGAATATTCCTAATCCCTTCCTCTTAAACCGTAAAGCACAAAACAGGTCCAAGCAAAATTCAACAAGATATTTTACTATATTTATTAAATAAAAAATAGAGAGTGTGTCAGACAGGTCATACGCGCCAACAACTGATAATCCAAAGGTTTTTGTGCATTATTATATATTTGCACCGTAATAGTAATAATGTTAATATCTCTTTATCTCATTAAATGAATATTGGAGGATAGAGAAATGTTCTGTACCAATTGTGGAACACAGTTTGAAGATGGTAATTCGTTCTGCCCTAACTGCGGCACTAAAGTTGAATCAGTAGCTCAGCCCGTAGAGACAGCACCTGTTGCTGCAGCACCCGTTGAGGCAGCTCCCGTAGCTGCTGCTCCTGTCGAAGCTGCACCCGTTGCTGCTGCAGCTGTTGCCGCTGCTCCTGTTGAAGCTACTCCTGTAGAGGCTGCTCCCGTAGCTGCTGCACCTGTTGAACCCGCACCCGCACCTGCTCCGGCACCTGCACCTCAGCCCCAGGCAGTTCCCGTACAGCCTGTTCAGCCCGTTACACCTGTATATGCTCAGCCTACCCCTGTTGCTCCTATGGGTATGTCAATGGGCGCTAATAACCCTGAGCTTGCAAAGAGCATTTTGGTCATGGGTATCGTTGCAGTTGCAACAGCTTGCACAGTATGGTTCGGTTTCCTCGGAATCATCTTCGGTATCATTGGTCTTAATAAAGCAAAGAAGTTCACAGAAGAATGCGGTCAGCTCTTCGGTAAGGCTAAGGTTGGAAAGTACCTTTCATTGGGCGGACTTATCGGCGGCTCAGTCGTAACAGCTTATGTTGCAATCTACGTCTTCATTGCAATTATCGCTGCTATCGCAGAGTACTCCTGATAACTACACAATTCTAATTAATTGGGCTGTCGCAAGATACAATGCGATGGCCCTTATTTTTTGAGATCACTACACTTAATCGATTGCTGAGATTTTTACAAAAACTCCATATATTTTAATCATTGACTTATTGTTCTTAAACGCCTATTATGGTATCAATTGATACCGTGTTGGGAGGATTCATTTTGTCTGACTCAAATATCAGAATCGAAAGTGAACTCGATATCCAATCTTACTTACAAGACCTTAATTACGCTTTAGATCATGGTGCATCAATCAGTTTTCAGATAGACAGGGTTGTTGATGATAACAGAGATATAAGACATTCATAATGTCTTTTCATTATGCTGAAAAGCCTTTTAATGAATCTGAATTCCCTTACTTAAAGAAAGACTAACTATTAAAAGTCAATATGAAAAATGTAGCGTAAACGCTAGATGCATCGAACCTTGATAATTGCATAACGAAACAAGCACCACGAGGTGCTTTGGAAAACAAGTGGTATGAATT